>FTJA01000270.1_pt2 | contig 12679 bp, 9 predicted proteins | sample 1689021 | NCBI WGS metagenome assembly FTJA01 (sample SAMEA3914874, study PRJEB12502) | metagenome | biome: forest; material: soil | place: Canada | collected 2011-07-03 | depth 0.3 m | reverse complement strand
CCATCACATTTTCCCCAGTTAGGCAACAGCGCGAGCCTTTGGGTAAAAAAGTCAGGACCGGGAAGGCCGCTGAAACAAAACTGTCCGCTTGAATAGTATTACTTTTTCATCCCAGCTGCGGGTTAGCTTCGTTGCAATGGTGAATAAGGAATGGCAGCTATAGCCGTGAGCAAGCCAAAAGCAAATCGGTTATGAGTACGGCGAATTTCCGTTTCGCAGTGCGGGGCGAGGTTGGATTCATTAGAACCTCCATCAATGTGCTGAAATGGCGGAACGGTTGTTATCATATCGGTACCGAAAAGCTCGGCAAAGCTTTGCACTGGGCATTAAAATGGTACGGGGATTTCATGGACGATAAATAATCCCCTGTCGAATTAGAAGGTATCTTAAAGGGGAATAAATACCGTGTTTTCACGGGTTGCTGTTTCATTTAATTATCTTTAGCTTTAAACAACTTAAAGTTTAATTTTTTAATTAATAATAAATCAAATTGTGTAAATTGTTTATTAGATAAATCAGATTCAGTAATAGGTAAATTTGGATTTGGCCTACCGCAACTTTTCAGCACAGTTCTACTTAATGCAATGACACAGAGGTATCGGTTGAAAATTCAAAATCACGAACAACTTTAAGTTCTAGGTTGATAATAATTCTTGACAATGATTTCGTTGAAATATGGAACAAAAATATAAAGCAGTTGTCCTGATTGTCGATGATAAAGAAGCTAATCTTTTTGCGTTAGAGCATTTACTAACAAACAAAGACAGGATAATTCTGCTTGCATCAAATGGCAATAACGCACTAAAGATTGCTTTAAATAAATCCATTGATCTGATCATACTGGATGTCAAGATGCCGGGAATAGACGGTTTTGAAGTGGCCCAGATCCTGCGATCGAACAAAAAAACACAAGAGATCCCTATTATTTTTGCTTCCGCGGAACGGACCGAACACCGGTTTATGATGAAAGGGTTTGAAGAAGGGGGAATAGATTATTTTTTCAAGCCATTGGACCCGGAAATAGTTAAGGCGAAAGTGAATGTACAACTAAAGGTACAATTGCAGAAGAGAGAATTAATTGATAAAAATATCTCTCTTCAAAAAAGTGAACTACTCATAAATAATTCAGCTGATATTATAGGTATAATAGATGCATCAACATTCAAAATAGAAGAGATAAATCTAGCATTTACAACCATACTTGGATATACATATGAGCAAACCAGAGGTACAGCAATAACATTTTTCCTGAATAATGAAGATAAGGCGCAGTTTAACGACCTGGTTAAACAATCTAAAGAATGTTTTTCTTTTGACACCCGTATTTATTGTAAGGACGGAAGTATTAAATGGCTGCAGTGGAAAGTGGTTGTCAAGCAAAAAAAATGGTATATAAACGCACGCGATATTACAGAGATCAGGGAAGTAGAAAGGATCAGGAATTATTTAGCTACTGTTGTAAAACAATCAAACGACGCCATATATATTCATGATAATGAAGGAAGGATCATATCATGGAACGAGGGGGCTGAAAAAATTTACGGATATTCTGAAAGTGAAGCACTGAAAATGAAGATCTGGAATATCATCCCCGATTATATGCAAATGGAAATCGAGGGAACGGTGAATAAAATACTGAAAGGGAAAAAGATTGAGTTATTAGAAACAAAGCGCATAACAAAGCATGGCACACTGGTAGATGTACTTTTCTCAGCGGCGATCATAAAAGATTACGGTAATGATAATCAATCCATTGCCATTACGGAGCGGGACATAACTGAGCAAAAGATAGCCGACGGACAGATCAAACAATTAAATAAAGATCTCCAAGATAATGTTACAGAACTTATAAGGGCCAACAAGGAACTGGAATCATTCTCTTACTCTGTATCCCATGACCTTAGAGCACCTTTAAGGGCATTAAACGGATTTTCAAAAATGTTTGAAGAAGATCATGTGGAATTGCTAAATGATGATGCAAAAAGCTTATTAGGTAAAATTCAATATAATGCTAAGAAAATGGGGGTACTCATTGATGATCTGCTTGCCTTCTCAAGACTCGGACGTAAAGAAATACAAAAACAACAAATAAATACTCATGAAATCGTTGAGCATATTGTGCGTGATGCCAATAACTCGACGTCCCGTAAAGCAGTAATTAAAATAAACAAGCTGCCTATATCCTACGCTGATTATTCTTTAATATACCAGGTTTGGACGAACCTAATCTCCAATGCCATTAAATATTCAGAAAAGAAAGAACTGCCGGAAGTAGTGATCGGGGCTACAGGCACTGAAACTGAAACGACATACTACGTAATGGATAATGGTGCAGGATTTGATATGAAGTATGCTGATAAATTGTTTGGCGTTTTCCAGAGGTTGCATGGTACGGATGAGTTTGAGGGTACGGGTATTGGTTTAGCTATCGTTCAGCGCATAATTGCCAAACATGGGGGGAGTATCCGTGCAGAAGGAAAAGTAAACGAAGGCGCAACATTTTACTTTACATTACCTAAAATACTAAACCAATAGGTTTATAACCACTAAATTACTGAAATTTCAACTTTGTCAACCTATTTAGTAAACACCCTCTTTTTTAAAAATTGACAAAATGAAAATGTTTTTAATAAATAACCTTCTAAATATTTTTTACCGGTAAATAATTCATTTACGCCTTTTCATTTTGTAATTGTCAAAAATATATAGCTAATATTTCAAATGTTGTTTATCCTTTTAAACTGCTAAACCATGAAAATGACACTAAGCCAAAAAATACTCTCCGGATTTATTTTATGCACAATAATCCTTGTCACCACGGCCATTTTTGCCATCAGGAGTAGTAACAAATTCATTGATACTACAAACTGGGTAAACCACACCCACGAAGTATTAGCAGAGTTTGACCAACTACTATCAGCAACCATAGATGAAGAAACAGGGGTAAGGGGGTTTGTTATTACCGGAAATGATGCTTTTCTTGAACCTTATAACGTTGGCAGGAACTCAATCCGTGAACACCTGGATAAAGTAAGGAGCATAACTATAGATAATCCTGCCCAAAGCAAAAATATTGATGCGCTACAGAAACAGATAAAGCTAAGCGAGAACCACCTGGAGGAATTAATAGCGCTCCGGAAAAGAGATTTTGATAAAGCAAAAGAACTTGTCAGCACCGGGAAAGGAAAACAATTACAGGACGAAACCAGAAGGATAATTGCCAATTGCAAGACTTTGGAAAATAAACTTCTAGTTACAAGAAGACAGGCAAATGAAGACGACTCTAATAGTTTCAACATCGTATTTATTACCCTGCTTATAGTTATCGCTATTGTACTCATAAGTGTATTCCTTGTGATCAACACCAATCTTCGGGCGCTTAATAAGGCAGAACAGGAGAGCTCGGACAGAAACTGGATACTGACGGGTAATTTTGAGCTAAATGAAAAAATAAGAGGTGAAAAAACAGAAACAGAGCTGGCCCAATCCATCATCAATCAATTATGCACCTATTTAAACACTCAAATAGGTGCAATATATCTCTTTGATAATGGTCAATTAAGCCTGGCAGGCAGCTATGCCTATAATTTCCGCAAGCAAAATACCAGTACTATAAAACCGGGAGAGGGTTTGGTGGGACAGGCGGCTGCAGAAAAGAAAATAATTGTATTTACGGAAGTGCCTGATGATTATATCCGGATCAACTCTGGGTTGGGGAATACAATACCCAAAAACCTGATCATGCTGCCACTGCTTCAGGATGATGTTCTGAAAGGTGTTATAGAGATCGGTTCGACCAGGACGTTTTCACCTTTGCAAATGGAGTTCTTAAACAAGATCAGGGAGAATATAGCCATTGTAATTAATGCCGCCCAATCGCGGCGCAAGGTGAAAGATTTACTGGAAGAAACGCAAAGACAAGCGGAAGAACTGGAAACCCAGCAAGAGGAATTAAAACAGTCTAACGAAGAACTACAGGAAAAAACAGAGCTACTGGAGAAATCAGAATCATCTCTAAAAACCCAGCAGGAAGAGCTGCAACAAACCAATGAAGAACTTGAAGAAAAAGCTAACCTGCTTGAAGAACAGAAAGAGAAACTGGAGAACGCTAAATTCGATATTGAAACTAAAGCACGTGAATTAGTGGTGACCAGCAAGTATAAATCCGAATTTCTTGCCAATATGTCGCATGAATTGCGCACCCCGCTTAACAGTATTCTTATACTCGCGCAATTACTTTCTGAAAATAAGAACAAATCAATGGCTGAAAAAGAAATTGATTTTGCCAAGAATGTATATAATTCGGGCATCGACCTGCTCAATCTGATCAATGAAATACTTGATCTTTCAAAAGTGGAGTCTGGCAAAATGGAACTGGATATAGCAGATGTACCATGTACGGAAATCATCTCCGATATTACAGCTATGTTCTCTGAGGTCGCAAAAAACAAATCAATTGATCTCACATTCAAATTAAATGAAAAGGAATTAGATACAATAGAAACGGATAAACAGCGCCTGGAACAAATTCTTAGAAACCTTTTATCTAATGCTTTTAAGTTTACAGGCAATGGAGGCAATGTGCTCCTATCTATTGATAAAGTAAATAAAGCGGAGGTGATCTTTAAAAATAAAAAACTGCACCAAACAGCGGACGTCATTTCGATGTCTGTAACAGATACCGGTATAGGAATACCAGGGGATAAATTCGGGGTTATATTTGAGGCATTTCAACAGGCTGACGGGTCTACAAAACGTAAATATGGTGGCACCGGCCTGGGGCTTTCCATTAGCAGGGAACTTGCCAATGCCCTCGGTGGAGAGATCCACCTGAAAAGCGAAGAAGGGAAAGGCAGTACGTTTACCTTTTATTTACCGCTGAAATTCGACCCTGCAATCATGGACGGCGGAGAGCGCAGTGTAGCGGCAGTGGTAAGAAGCGAAAATAAAGGAGGCGCTGCAAAAAATAAAAATGCTGAAATACTTATTTATGCGGAAGGGGATGCCATAGATGACCGTTATAATTTACAGGGGAACGAGAAGATTGTGCTCATTATGGAAGACGACCGTGATTACGCGCAAGTTCTGCTTTCCTTTGTTAGGGAGCGCCAGTATAAAGGTGTTATCGCACACGAAGGGAATACTGGATTGAGCTATGCAAGATTTTACAAACCCGATGCGATGTTACTGGATATGAAACTACCCATTATGGATGGTGCCGAAGTGCTGAAACAATTAAAGTCAGATCCTGATCTGCGGCACATTCCGGTAATGATCGTCTCGGGCTACGACCGAAAAAAAGAAGGCCTGGAACTGGGTGCATTTGATTTTATGCAAAAACCTGTCTCAAAAATTGACCTGCAGCGCGCTTTTATTAAAATAGAGGACTTTATCAACAAAATACTAAAAAAGCTTTTAATCGTAGAGGACAATGAAGGGCAAAATAATGCGATCAGTGAATTGATTGGGAACGGCGACGTAAAATGCTTTTCTGCTTATTCAGGTAAGGAAGCTTATGATATGATGCGCAAAGAAAGCTTTGATTGTGTGATCGTTGACCTGGGCTTACCCGATATGACCGGCTTTGAGCTGATGAAAAAAATAAAAGACAATAATGATTTGAGGAAAACCCCTATCATAGTTTATACGGGAAAAGACCTGACAAAAGAAGAAAGCAACCGACTGAATAAACTGGCAAACACGGTGGTGCTTAAAACGGTTGATTCAAATGAACGCTTGTTAGACGAAACTACCCTGTTTCTTCATAGAGTGGAATCACGCTTACCTAAAGAAAAACAGAATATTATCCGAAAACTTCATAAAACAGATGAAGTTCTAAAGGATAAAATAGTATTGATCGTTGACGATGATATCCGAAACATTTATTCACTTACCAATGTATTGGAGGAGGAGGGGCTAAGCTGCCTGATCGCTGAAAATGGGAAAGTCGCCGTGCAAATGCTGAAGGAACAGCGTGGAATCGATATTGTGCTTATGGATGTAATGATGCCCGAGATGGATGGATATGACGCAACAAAGGAGATCAGGAACATAGATAAATTTAGCAAACTGCCTATTATAGGACTAACAGCGAAAGCGATGAAAGGTGACCGTGAAAAATGCCTGAACGCAGGAATGTCGGACTACATTACCAAACCTGTAAATATAGAACAGCTTTTATCATTAATGCGCGTATGGTTATGCAGCTAAAAAACCCGCTATGGAAAAAATAAAAAATAAGATTGTACTGATCGTTGATGACGAAGAAAGAAACGTATATGCGCTCAGGAGCTATTTGGAAACACTGGAAATGAAAATTATAATTGCTTATAACGGCCAAGAGGCTATTTCAATGTTACAAGGTAATCCGAAACCCGACATTATTCTCCTTGACATAATGATGCCGGTAATGGACGGTTATGAGACCCTTGGAATCCTAAAAAATAACGAGGAATTAAAAAATATCCCTGTTATAGCTGTAACGGCCAAAGCGATGAAAGGAGATGAGGAAAAATGTCGTGACGCCGGTGCGTGGGACTATATTTCCAAACCGGTAAACATAAAAATGCTTATTGAAAAAATGAATCATTGGATCGTATAATATGGATTTCGAGAATAAAGAATTTACAGATCTGCTTGACGCTATCCGATTTGTATATGGATACGATTTTACTGATTATTCCGAGGCTTCCATAAAAAGAAGAATAAATAGTTTTATGGCCGGCCGGAATATAGCGACGATTGATGTGCTGGGGAAGATATTATTGAAAGATGAAAAGCTATTTGAAGAATTCATTCAACAGATATCGGTTACCGTTACCGAAATGTTTCGCGATCCACGATTTTATGAAAGTTTACGTAACAACGTACTAAAACGTCTTGCAACCTATCCTTTTATCAAAATATGGATAGCAGGCTGCGCTACAGGAGAAGAGGTATATTCCCTTGCTGTTCTTTTTAAGGAACAAGGTCTTTTGAACAGGACCTTAATTTATGCAACAGACATTAATCAAAAATCTCTCCAGATTGCAAAAGAAGGCGTGTACCTGCTTCAAAACATGAAACAGTACACTTCAAATTACCAGAAGGCGGGTGGTAGAAAGTCATTTTCAGAATATTATATGGCCAAATACAATTCCGTATTGCTTGATAAATCCTTAAAACAGAATATCGTTTTCGCGCCTCATAACCTTGTAGTTGATAAATCATTTAACGAATTTCAACTGATCATATGCCGGAATGTGCTGATCTATTTTAACCAAAAGCTCCAAAATAATGTTATTAATCTTTTTTATGAGAGCTTGTGTCCATTCGGGTTTCTCGGTTTGGGAAATAAGGAGTCACTTCTATACTCAGACAAAAAAAAACATTTCGAGGATGTTGACCGAACGGAGAAAATATTTATGAAAAGCGAGTGAATATGCCCGACGATAAAAAATTTAAAGCAATTGTAATCGGCACATCCGCCGGTGGATTATCTGCTCTATCTATGCTGCTTGAAAAACTCCCTCCTGATCACCCTTTGCCCATAATAATAGTCCAGCATAGAACTAAGGATCAAAAGAATCTCCTGGAAGAACTGTTGCAGGCTAAGTGCAAAATAAAAATCAAACAGGCAGACGAAAAAGAAAAAATTGAAAAGGGTATTGTTTACATCGCTCCACCCGATTATCATTTACTGATTGAAAATGATTTCACCTTTTCCCTATCATGCGATCCATTGGTATTGTACAGCAGGCCATCGATTGATGTGTTGTTTGAATCAGCTGCTATAGCCTACAGAGATACACTTATTGGAATAATATTAACGGGTGCAAATAATGACGGTGCATCAGGTTTACAAGCTATACAAAAACATGGTGGGTTGACGATTGCCCAGTCACCTGCTGAAGCACGGTTCCCACAAATGCCCGGTGCAGCTATTGATAAAGGAGGCGCAATGTTGATCCTAACTTTAAATGAGATACAAAAAAAAATCTTGATTACTACCAACAAGAGGAACACTAATTGCAATACCTAGCCGTCAGGCGTTTGAAATGCGTGCAGTTAACAGGTTTGATGAGCAATGTATCTTCTTTAGTGTCGATGTTCCGGAGCCATTGACCACCTCGTTCCGGAATAGCAAACAGTTAATTCCGTAACACTCATATCTTTGATAAAATACTAATTTAACGTGAGTTCGATATAAGAATTCGGAGTGTTTAGATGTTAGAAACCGCCCTTCGGTTTTCATCACCATACATTCCGCGAAATGTAATAAAGGAAGTAGCCTGTCCGTATATATGTACAATATCAACACCGGGAATATCACGAAGGACATCAAGCTGCTCATACCCTCTTTCCTCAATTTGCTTCGCGGTAATTACAATCATTGTGGATGGCGCTTCGCTGATAGATTGCTCAGAACCTGTAGCGCTAACAACTTTAATATTCATCAACTCTTCCAGGCTTAATTGTTTCAACTTATGGAGCGACAGGAGGCTGTCTTGTGTTTGGGCAAAACTCCTATTCGAAGTTACTAGTAAGCCAATAGCTAAAAAGGCAGTAAAAAATAAGCAATGATGACCCGTGAGTTTAGTAATAGCAGAACAAAAGTTTAAGTTTTTCATTAACCTTTGAATAAAAAAAAATAAACGGGTAGGTGATATTATATAAATATAATAATTAAAAAATCCTATTGATAAATTATTAATTAATTTTATTTAATCATAAAAATTAATCATTAATTAAAAAAAAACGACATTAATTGTTTATATCTGTTTTCTGAATGTGATCGGTAAATAAAAGTGCAGAGTTTTCGGTAAATAAGAGTACAGAGAAATCGGCAACAATAGTGCAGAGTTTTCGGCAACAATGAATGCAGAGTAATTGGCAACAATAAATACATAGTTTTTCTTCTGAGGCGATGGCCCCAGAAGAAAAAGCACCTTTGTCTTAGCAAAAGAAAAGGTTACTATGAATTATTATCACAGCAAAATTATGATGTATCATTTAGTTAAACAAATGGACTATGAAGGGCACTCGATTACCAGTATTGCCGAACACTTTGGGATCAACTGGCGAACAGTAAAAAGGATGCTGTCCATGAGTGAAGCGGAGTTCACCCAGGGACTTGAAAAAGGCAGGTTTAGAAAACGTTCGCTGGATGCTTATGAGGGTTTTATAAAGGAAAAGCTTACCCTCTATCCGGATACTTCTTCAGCCCAGCTGCATGACTGGCTTAAAGAACATCATGCCGACTTTCCCCGGGTAAGTCAAAAGACGGTATTTAATTTCGTACTGCATTTAAGGGATCGTTATAACATTCCTAAAACAGAATCAGTACGCGAATATGCATGTGTGCCGGAACTCCCTTATGGCTTGCAGGGTCAGATAGACTTCGGCTTTTACAACATGAAAACCACCTTGGGCAAAATAAAGAAGGTGCAGTTCTTTACGTTTGTTTTATCCCGCTCGCGTTATAAATACATCTTTTTCAGCGATATTCCTTTCACTACCGAAATGGTTATCACCGCCCATGAAAAGGCATTTGAGTTTATTGGAGGCTGTCCGGATGAGCTTGTATATGATCAGGACCGGCTTTTCATGGTATCCGAGAATCTGGGAGATCTTATTCTGACCAGTGAATTCCGTGGGTATGTTAAGCAGCGGGGGTTTGAAACATGGTTTTGCAGGAAGGCGGATCCGGAAAGTAAAGGAAAAGTTGAGAATGTGGTCAAATACGTTAAACAGAACTTTCTTTACAACCGTGCTTTCAGGGATCTTGAAACGCTTAATGATGAAGCGCATGATTGGTTATTCCGCACAGCCAATGCATTGGCTCACGGCACCACTAAAAAGGTGCCATTGGAGGAGCATTATATCGAGAGGGAATGTTTAAATCCCTGGTATCCAATTGCTATCCAGGGGCCCGCTTATGCAGCCCATACGGTCCGCAAGGACAATGCTATTTCCTGGAAAGGTAACCTGTATAGTGTGCCGCTTGGCACCTATAAGGGACCCGGTACCCAGGTACTGATAAAAACGACCGCCACTGAGATCATCATCATGGGTCAGGATAAAGTGGAACTTTTCCGTCATCATCTTTCGCTGTTGAAGGGACAGAAAATCCTCAGTACCAATCATACCAGGGACCATCAGCATGCCATTATGGAGTTGATGGAAGAGTTCAGCGAACTGATGGAAAATAAACAGGCGGCCCTGAAGTGGGTCAGTCAGATCAGGGATCATAAACCGCGTTATATCCGCGATCAGATTCAGTCACTGAAAACAACCCTGTCGGGCCTTGATCAAAAGACAGCTACCGCCGCTCTGGATTATTGCATTAGCCACCAGATCGTTAGCGCGATGGACTTTAAAGCAGTGGCAGAGAAGTTTAAACAGGAATTAGCAGCAGCATTGCCCCAGGCTAAGATCATTCAGCTTAATCCCTTAAGCGGAGATATGCATCAAAAGGCCAATGTGGATCCGCAGAAAAGCGACCTTGGCGCATATGATAGCCTATTCAGCAACAACTGATCCCCTTATTATCCGGGATGACCAGGCACCCCCAAAAGTGCCTGGTCATCATGCAGGTTCTGCAACTAAACTAAATAAAACACACATACAATAAACAAAATGGAATCACGAAAACAGGAGATTAAACAACTATGCGTTCAGTTTAAGCTGGGAGGCATACCAGAGGCACTGGATCAAACGATTGGCCAGGCAGAACATAAGGGAATGGGCTTTATGCAGTACACGGTCGAACTCTTACAGGCTGAGGCTGCACACCGGATGAAAAAAGATGAATTACGCCGTTTTAAAGCTGCAGGGCTTCCCCGGAATGCAGAATGGGATAATTATGACACCAGTGTAGATAACGGTTTAAAACCAGAGCGTATTCATCAACTGCGGGAGCTAAACTGGGTGGATCAGCTTTTTAACCTGGTACTGATGGGGCCATCTGGCGCAGGTAAGACACGAATTGCCTCAGGTCTTTGCCTGGATGCTGTCAAGGCTGGATATAAAGCCTATTTCCGCTCGATGGAAGAAATTGTGCACACTCTACAAACCAAAGATATTGTTAAATCTCAGCAGATGGAGTACAAAAAATTGCTCAAGGCTAATCTGATTGTCCTGGATGATATTATGTTATTCCCTTTGGAAAAGAACATGGCAGTGGCCTTCTTTAACTTCATCAACCACATTTATGAATCAACCTCGATTGTGGTTACCACCAATAAAAAACCCACCGAATGGGCCAAATTGCTGGATGATGAAGTGATCGCAACCGCACTTTTGGATCGCATACTTTACCGATGTGAAATCATCAATCTAACAGGAGAAAGCTACCGTTTACAGAATAGAAAAACTTTTTTTGGATCTTGATTCTGAAAAACTATTTTTGAGCCAGAGTTCTGCACTTATTGTTGCCATTTTCTCTGCACTATTGTTGCCGAAAACTCTGCACTTCTAATTGCCAAAAATCCTGCATATTAAATTACCGACTACATCTGAAAAAACGATTTAAAATAAAGTTTATATAGCCTTTAGGCGGATATGTTTAAGGTCGCTTAAAAAAATCTGTCGAAACCATTTTAGGTTGTTGATTTAAGCTAATGGCAGAGTAAACCAAAAATTGCTGCCTTTTCCTAATTCGCTGTCCACGCCTATCTTTCCCTTATGTTTTTTGATGATTTCCGCGCAAATGTAAAGTCCCAGTCCTAAACCGGAACCTTGAATGCCATGGGTTGCTACCCTGTAGTATCGGTCAAATAAAAGATTTAGCTTATCGGCTGTAATGCCCGGGCCTTTGTCAGTGATAGATACTTTGGCCATATTGTTTACTTTTTCGACATATACCTTGATGGTTTTTGATTCGGGGGCATATTTAATGGCATTATTGACGAGGTTGACCAATACCTGGTCTATTCGTTCAGCATCTGCCCAAATTTGAAGTTTCTTATCACCTTCAGTAATGATGGTATAGGTGCCTTCCATTCGTATGAAATGGCAGCAATCATCAATTATTTTAGCTATGGTGAATAGTTTTTTGTTCAATTGAAGCTGTCCTTCATTTACTTTGGTTGCATTTAGCAGACCTTCAACGAGTACAGTAACTTTACCTAAACTTTTGCTTGCTTGCCCGATAAGGTTTGGCAACATGGGATGAGAAGGATTATCTTTCATTCTGTCCAAAACTTGCAGGTTAGCTTTCAAGGCAGTTATTGGTGTTTTCAATTCATGGCTGGCTATACTGATAAAATCATCTTTCTGTTGTTGTAACAATCTCAATTCATGAATATCGGTTGCCGTACCGACCCATAACCAGGCTTTCTCATGTTTATTATTAATCGGCATTAAACGGCTCAGGTGCCATCTGTAATTGCCCTCTGCACTTTTGATACGGACTTGAAATTCACCACCGTCACTACTTTCCCGGATCGCTCTGAACTGATCAAATGTAAATTGTAAGTCTTCTGGGTTAATTGTTTTTCGCCATCCCCATGTTTTGGTTTGTTTCTGGTCCAGCCCGGTATAATCAAACCATCGTTGGTTATAAAAAGTGATTTCGCCTTCAAATGTATTTGTCCAGGCTATTTGAGGAATAGTTTCCATCATGTTACGGAACCGGTTTTCGCTTTCCGCTAAAGCTTTTGTTCGGTTAACTACCCGTTCTTCCAGTTCCTGGTTTAAT
>FTJA01004017.1_pt1 | contig 13100 bp, 14 predicted proteins | sample 1689021 | NCBI WGS metagenome assembly FTJA01 (sample SAMEA3914874, study PRJEB12502) | metagenome | biome: forest; material: soil | place: Canada | collected 2011-07-03 | depth 0.3 m | reverse complement strand
GAGACAGGGTATGGATCATTTCGCACTGCCTGGCGATGCGCTTTTAAATGCAGCACGTATGGAAAAACTTCACCGTAATTTTATGGGTTATACCCATCACCATACCCAACTGCTTATCGGCTTAGGGGTATCATCGATTAGTGATTCGTTGTATGCTTTTGCCCAGAATGTAAAAGTTCTTGAAGATTATTTAAAGTTGATCAACCAAGACCAATTGCCGATTTTTAAAGGCCATATCTTAACCCATGAAGATCTTATTATCCGCAAGCACATCCTGAACATTATGTGCAACGGGCATACTACATGGAACCTTCACACTGAACCCTGCAACGGTATATTTGACGGAATTGAGCGATTGATATCATTAGCTAACGATGGCTTGATCGAACTAAATTCAGGGGGATTACAAGTGACTCCATTGGGGAAACGGTTTCTTCGTAACGTCTGTATGGCGCTTGATGCCAGGTTATGGGCAGACAAACCATCAACCCAATTATTTAGCATGGCAATTTAAATTGAATGCCATCAAGGCATTTTGATTAGCATTCTGCAATACTTTATTACGCATTCCCCAATAAGCCTTTAATGGACTTCTTTTCTGCAGGATCCATTTAAGGTCCATAGCCCGGCTATTACTATGTTTTCAACAAGGCAAGTGCCTATGTAATAGTGATCAAGATCATTTTTTATGCTGTAAGCTGTCATTTATGGGACGCACATTTAGAGATAGCTTTATACCATTATTTAAAACTAACAATCATGAAAACAGAAGTTCATAACAATCAATATTTTTTCAAATTGAAAAACTTGATTTTTATTATTGTATTCCTTGCAGCCAATTCAATATTTATAAGGTCTTTTGCTCAGCAGCGTACCCCTTGGGTTACCCCAAAAGTAAACCAGGATATAAAAAATCCCATACCAGCCGATAAAACTGCCCTGGCGGATGGTAAAGCGATGTATACTGCTAATTGCGCTCCCTGCCACGGGGATAAAGGCAGAGGTGACGGGCCTGCCGCCGCAGCATTAAATCCAAAACCTGCTGACCATTCCTCTGCAACTGTACAAAGTGAAACGGATGGTTCTCTTTTTTGGAAGCTCTCTGAAGGCAGGAATCCAATGCCTTCTTACAAAAAAATACTTACCGACAAGCAAAGATGGGAGCTGATAAACTATATCCGGACGCTGTCAAAAAGCACAAACAAAGGAGCTTTAGCTAAATAGATAATATCGCACTATTCTTAATCACAAAATGATGAAACAAAAAAATCAAATAAATAGATGGTTGTTTTTAGCCATTGCATTTATAACGATAACAAATATTGTAAAGGCACAACAAACCACTGTTGATTCAACAGTAATCAACAGGATATCAGCACTTGAACAACAGGTAGCCGATCAAAAACCTGGCGAAAGCCATTTTATGGTAGTAGGTTTAGCTACCTTCGGGTATGTAAGCAACAAAACTACTTTTACTGCTCCCGGTGCTTTTGGCCAGGTACAGAAGACGAATAGTTTTGCTGATGCAGATCATTATGAGTTAAGCCCGATGCTATTATGGCGGCACGGGAATAACTTCCTGGTTGAATTTGAACCATCATTTGATGGGAACACGCTAGGGGTAAATTGGGCGAATATATCCTATTTTGCAGCTCCGGGACTAATTATTCATGGGGGTTATTTCGTAGTACCATTTGGTATTTATAATAAAAAGCTGGCAGCGGGTTGGATAGATAAGCTCGCAGGCGACCCGGCCGGGTTTGATTTGCCAGGTACAGATTTCGGGATTGGATTAAGCGGCGGCCTGCCGTTAGGCAACATGAAATGGAGTTATGATGTAAGCTTAACCAATGGGTTACAGTTTTTGCCTGATGGCGAACTGCAAAACGCAGGGGTTGTTGACAATAACAAAGGTAAAATGTTTAGTGGGCGATTATCCTTGCTGCCTTTCTCAAATTCATGCCTCGAAATAGGCGTATCCGGTTTACACAGTAATGCCGGTGATGCAGGCTCCGGTTTTACATCTGCAAACGTGACTATGTATGGGGCTGACATAAATTTTGTAAAAATATTTAATCCGCTTCTTATTAATATAAAAGGGCAATACAACAGGATAAATGTTACCCGGCAGAGTTATCTAAATGAGGTCGATTCGTCGCTATATTCTTTCAATAACAAAACATCCTCTTCATTTGCGCAGATCTCGGTAAGGCCTGTGGGCGTGGACAGTAAACTATTAAAGAATTTTGAGCTGGCATACCGCTACTCAAACTATACCACACCAACCAGTTCAACCTGGGGACAAAACTTTCATGAAAATGACTTTGGGCTTGATTACTGGCTCTCCTGGAGGACTGTCTTAAAGCTTACTTATGCCAGGTCGCATGCCTTAAGCACCGCTAATATTGCTGCCGGTGGCACGCCGGGTGTTACCGATGTTAATAGTATTTACTTACAATTTTCAGTTGAGCTTTAAAAATACCATTATGAAAAATATAAACTTTAAAAACAAAACATGGGTAGTGATAACCGGAGCGGTTATCGTAATGTCCATAATAATAAATAGCTGTGCAGAAAACCAAAAAATTGCGGCAAAAAGCGGCGCCCAGCTTTGGGCCGAAAATTGCCAGAGATGCCACAACACTCCTTCATCTGCGTCTTTCTCGCATGAACAATGGGTTACTGTGGGTATGCACATGCAAACAAGGGCACAACTTACCGATAAGGAAAGGGACAAAATTATAGCATTTTTATCGCAATGATACAGGTTAAAAGTGCGTTGTTAATAGTCACATCCTTGTCGGAAGATAATTGTTGTCGGAATTAGCAACAAACGGGCTCTTTTAAAATACGCCCAGTTCATTCTTTTTTTTATCCCGGTAACCCCATTCCTCACCAGAAGGCAATTCAGGATAATCGTAATCTTTTTCCCTTAAAACAGTGTACACCAAACTGATAATAACGATAGGAGAAATTAAGTACATGACAGCACAAACTGCAGTTGAGGCGTTAACATAACCCAACATTGTCAATGTAAAAAGATAAAGGGTTGCCACAGCGACGGCGATATTTGTTTTCATGATGAAATAGTTAAGAAACTATCAACATAAGAACTCTTTATTAGGTTTTAATTATCAACGATAAAAATAAAATCCCCGTCAGAGCCCCGTGCTGAGTATCCTTAAATATCAATAAAACTGCACTTGTTTCTTTATATCCGGAAAAATAATACAGATCAGGATTTAGGTGGTAGGCATAATTAATAAACGTTCAATTTCTTTTATTTTTAGCTAATGACAAACCGCGGGGGAAAATGCATGCGTCGCCGGGCTAAGATAGGGAATGTCTAAGTTCAGTCCTCTAAGAATAAACCAAAAACCCAGGCAGACCATCAGGTAAGGCATCGCTTTATTAATACGGCGGCGTATAACCGGGCCAATAAACCCCGAACTGATCGTAGCCAATAGCATCAGCGGAAAAGTACCTGCCCCAAACCAAAACATAAACTGAGCGGATGCTAATGGCGAAGAAGTGTTGACAGCTCCAATCAGAGCCAAATAAACAAAGCCGCAAGGCAGGAAACCATTAAGCAAGCCAACAATCAAATGCCCTCGATGATGCTGAAGTGCATAGTTTAACAGGCGTGTAACAGGTGATAAGACGAATGAAACGATTCTATTGCCTTTCATCCTGATTTTGAGGAGTCTTGAAAAACCGGCCATAATAATAAGCAGGCCGCCTACAAGGCTTACCCCCTGCTGTAATCCTGATAACCATAATTGTTTACCGATAATTCCGGTCAATAAACCTAAAAACGAATAGGTAACGATGCGGCCAATATTATAGATCACTTTATCAGCAACTATGAGCCGCCATTTATTATTAACTGTTGGCACCGCAAAGGCCAGCGGGCCGCACATGCCAATACAATGCACGCTGCCAAACAAACCGATAAAGAAAGCGAGGCTGTTACTGCTCATTTGATAAATAGCTCTTTATGATATAGGTAAGACTTATTTGAGCTTTTCCATTCAAGCACCATTTGCCATTGTCCGGCAACGAGGGATGAAACTGACAGTCTTGTGTCTTTACCGTTATTAGTGTTTAACTGAAACGTTTTGTCCAAAGCCTCGCTGGAAGGCCTTATAAAACGGACCGTGCCTGCTGCCGACTCAACGAAAATAATGGTTACGTCTTTACCAGAAATATTGATTTCTGGCTGTGCATGATCATTATATACCTGTCTTTCTTTATAAAAGTCCTTGTCAAAATTCAATCCCTTTTCATAGTACTGATGATCGTACTCATCGGCAGGCATTCTGAACATGTAAATACACATGCTGAGTATGAAAATCATAAATAGGACCATGCCGGTAATAATTCCTTTTCCCCAGTTCATTTGTTTAATCGTTAATTGGTCCCACAAACGTGGTACTGACCGTTTTCATTATTTTATTCTTCAGCACAAGATTCAGTTTGATATCTGTTTTGAATGAATGTATACTGGATGCAGGAACCAGCAAGAAAAAAACTGTTTTAACAGATCCTCCAGCGCTAATTTTACCCGGAACCTGGATGTATTTTATCCTTATTGCAGGGTCATCTGTTTTTATGATAATATCCCTTGACAAATTTGATTTATTGATAATCTCCGCATTATATATATTGCTGATGTAACCCCCGGGCTGTTCCTGGTAGAGCATACCGGCACTGCGCATCAAGGTGATATCTACATCTCCCCTGCTGAAAATAAAATAGCACAATACACCTATCATTATGGTTATTACCGCACTATAGGCCATCATCCTGCCCGTAAACGACCGCTCCTCTTTTTCATGAATCATATTTTCAGAAAAAAAACCGATGAGGTTTTGTGGCTTATGTATCTTATCCATTACCTCGTTGCATACATCAATGCAGGCTGTGCAATTGATACATTCCAGTTGCGTTCCCTTGCGTATATCAATACCGGTAGGGCAAACATCAACACACAATCCACAGTCAACACAATCCCCTTTAGTGAAATTGAGCAGATCTGCCTTTCTGTCTAATTTGCCGCGGGGCTCCCCTCTAACATCATCATAGGCAACAACGAGCGTATGCTGATCGATCATCACACCCTGCAAACGGCCGTAAGGACAAAATAAGGTACAAACCTGTTCCCGTACCCGGCTATAAACCAGGTAAAAGATCGCCGTAAAAACCCAGATACTGATAAAGCCGACCAGGTGGGCAGTAACAGGTTCGGTCACTATTTTTATTAAACTCCCGCTACCGATAAGGTAGGCCAGGAATGTATTAGAGATCAAAAACGATATAAAGATAAAAATTGCATGTTTTGAACCTTTCTTAATGATCTTCTCCCTGTTCCATGGGCCTGCATCCAATTTTTTGGCCTTACCGGCGCTTCCTTCTATCCAAATCTCAACTTTCCTGAATACCATTTCCATAAAGATGGTTTGCGGGCATATCCAACCGCAAAAAATTCTGCCGAAGGCAATGGTAAACAAAACGATGCAAACCATAAAAACCAGCGATGCCAGCACAAATAGGAAGATATCCTGGGGCCAAAAAACCTGCCCCAAAATCACAAACTGACGGTCTATAAAATTCAGCATCAGCAAAGGCTGCCCGTTAATCCGTAAAAATGGGCCTGTAAAGAACAACACCAGGTAGGCATAACTGATCCAGCTGCGCCATTTATAAAATTTCCCTTTACGGATCAGTGGGTATATCCACCTGCGCTTTTCTGCTTCCTTTCCCGCCAGTAATCCGTCCATGATCTATATTTTATTTATTAGCAGCGAGTTTGTTCCCGGCTTCTGATTCTTTCACCCCTTGTTGTTCTTTTGCCCCCGCCGGATTCGTCCCGTCTAAGGATTTGATATAGTTGGCCACGTCAGAAATTTGTTTGGGGGATAATTGTTTCTCCCAGGCAGGCATTCCTTTTGAAAGTACACCATATTTTATCGTCTTAAAAATATCATTGATCTTGCCGCCATGGAGCCAATAATCATCCGTAAGGTTCGGGCCGACAACGCCCTGAGCATGTTCGCCGTGGCAGGCGGCACAGGTCGTTTTAAAAATGGCTTGTCCTGAAGCCAGAACTGCAGGATCGGAAGTGAGCTTTACCGTATTTTCATCTACCCTGTTGGCTGCTTTACCTAAATAAACTTTCTTAGCAATATCCGCCTGTGCCATTTCTGTTTTAAACTCATCATATTGTAATTGTCCGATGTTAAAGACGTGATAGGTAAGCAGGTAGCAAATGCCAAAAACTATCGTTCCATAAAACAGGTACATAAACCACGCAGGTATAGGATTATCCAGTTCTTGTATCCCGTCATAATCATGCGCTATCAGTAATTCTTTTTCTTCAGTTAACGGCCTCAGAGAAAGGAGTTTTTGCCAGACTTCTGCCTTTGGCTTCTTCTCTTTTTTTGCGGGCCTCATTTCGGCCATGATCTGCTCATCGGTATAGCCTTCTGATTTCAGGATGATCCTGGTTAGTACTTTAAAAGTTTTAAGTAAAACCAACATGACAGCAATAAATAACAGCAGGGTCGACACGATCGCTCCGTAACCAAGATAGTTTTGAACATCTGGTGTAATCAGGCTGTGGTCGTCTTCCGCAAATGCTGGTTTGATCAGGAATGTTAATATTAAAAATAATGTTGCGCGTAGATATCTCATGGCTCCAAAGATTTAGATGAATTAATTGTGCTGTCTTCCAAAGGAAGATCGCTCATATGATCTACATGCTGTTTCCGGATGCGGATAAGCATAACAGTAACTACAATAAAAAATACAAAGAATATGCCTAATGAGAAAAGCAGGTATACCTGGTTCCCGTTTATGTTTTCTGTAAATTGTTTAAACATGATCCTATTATTTACTGGCTATTTTATTTGCTTTAATATCTGTTCCTAACCGTTGCAGATAGGCAATAATGGCAATCACCTCTTTATTGCTTTTTACTTTGATATGATCTTTGGCCAAATTATCTGCGATGCCCTGTGCTTGTTTATCCAGGTCCTGGTTTGCCTTGTTTTCGTATCCCTGGGCATATGGTACTCCCAGGGTGCGCATGGCATTAATCTTCGTTTTTGTAAGCGAGGTATCCAGGTCTTGTGTGATAAGCCAGTCGTAATTTGGCATAATACTTCCCGGTGACATCAGGCGCGGGTCCATTAAGTGATTATAATGCCAGGCGTTCCCGTATTTCTGTCCTTCACGTGCCAGGTCGGGTCCGGTACGTTTCGACCCCCAGAGAAAGGGGTGATCATAAACAAATTCTCCGGCCTTGCTGTATTCGCCATAACGTTCCGTTTCTGAGCGGAATGGCCTTATGGTTTGCGAGTGGCAATTGGAGCAACCTTCCCTGATATATAGGTCGCGCCCTTCCAGTTCTAATGGTGTATAGGGTTTTACAGCAGCTATTGTTGGTATGTTGGATGAAATGGTTAAGGTTGGCATCAGTTCCACAAATGTCCCGACAAGTATAACCAACAACGCTACGATCAGCATTTTGATCGGTTTGCGCTCCAGCCTGCGGTGCCAGCTGCCTTCCCTGGCAAGGGTTTGCACTGGCTCCAGTGGCATGGCCTGTGCTGCTTCGTTAGCAACCAATTTGCCCTGCAAAGCGGTACGGGTAAGGTTATAAGCCATCACAATTACGCCCAACAGGTACATGGCTCCGCCAGCGGAACGCATCATGTGCATGGGCAATATCTGCAAAGTGGTTTCTAAAAAATTAGGATATTTCAACATGCCTTCAGATGTAAACTCTTTGAGCATCAGACTCTGTGTGAAGCCGGCCCAATACATCGGAATGGCATAAAAAAGAATCCCCAGCGTACCGATCCAGAAATGGAACGAGGCCAGCTTTTTAGAGAATAATTCAGTTTTATAAATTCGGGGTATTAACCAGTATAGGATAGCAAAGGTGAGGAAGCCATTCCAGCCAAGAGCACCAACGTGTACATGCGCTATGATCCAATCGCTGAAGTGGGCGAAACCATTAACGAATTTCAGAGACAGCATGGGACCTTCAAAGGTGGCCATACCATAGGCGGTCAGTCCAACCACCATAAACTTTAGCGTCACATCATCCCTCACTTTGTCCCATGCACCGCGCAGGGTAAGCAACCCGTTGATCATACCACCCCAGCTTGGGGCTATCAGCATGATAGAAAATGCGACACCTAATGATTGTGCCCAGCCAGGTAAAGTGGTATATAATAAATGATGCGGACCGGCCCAGATATAAATAAATATCAGCGCCCAAAAGTGCAGGATACTCAGTTTGTAAGAATAGATTGGGCGGTTTGCCATTTTGGGCAGGAAGTAATACATCATACCCAGGTATGGCGTGGTCAGGAAAAATGCAACTGCATTATGCCCGTACCACCATTGTACCAATGCATCCTGTACGCCTGCATAAACCATATAGCTTTTAAAAGCGGATACCGGCAATTCAACAGAGTTAACAATGTGTAATACAGCAATAGTAACAAATGTGGCTATGTAAAACCAGATGGCCACATATAAATGCCTTTCGCGGCGTTTAAATATCGTGCCGAACATATTGATACCGAAAACAACCCATATAACGGTAATGGCAATATCGATGGGCCATTCCAGTTCGGCATATTCATGAGAGGTGGTTAATCCTAATGGAAGCGTGATCACTGCTGAAAGAATTATTAATTGCCACCCCCAAAAATGAATATAGCTTAATGCATCGCTAAACATGCGCGCCTTAAGCAAACGCTGTAAGGAATAATAAACACCCATAAAAATGGCATTGCCCACAAATGCGAAAATAACCGCATTGGTATGTAGCGGCCTGATCCGCCCGTAGGTGGTATATTGATTACCCATGTTTGCGGCTGGATGGTATAATTGTATGGCGATGATTAAACCAACACTCATACCGATTATCCCCCAAATAACGGTGGCTATACCAAAGTTCCGGACGATCTTGTTATCGTAATAAAATTTTTCGGGCTGCATAAAATGTGTTTATGTTTATGGTTGTAAAACTATATCGACTCAATAAATTGCAGAATGATGGTAATCTGTAAAAAAGATGATTGAAGTCATTTTTCCTCACTGTTCTCATCCTCATCATCCAGCAGGATACGCATAGACGGTGTGTGCAGATCCTCATTCTGGCCTGTCCGTTGGGCCCAGAAAAATGCGGCTAAAAAACATATAGCCAGCAGCAGGCTGCAACCGATCAAAAAATAAATAATGCTCATAATAAATTCCTTTGTTTAGCAGCCAGGTGTGTGGCAATACTTGTAAATGAAATAATGGTAACAGTGCTCACCGGCATCAAAATAGCTGCTATGAGGGGCGATAGATTTCCTGTCACTGCGTAACTTAAACCCGCCAGATTGTAGGTAAGCGAGATCAGAAAAGAGAAATGGATGATCTTAACTGTATCCTTTGAAAACTGCAGAAACTCAGGCAACTTATTAAATGACCTGCCGTCTAATATGGCATCGCTGCCGGGTGAAAAATTATTGACATTATCTGTAATTGCCACTCCCAGGTCACTTTGCTTCAAAGCCCCTGAATCGTTTAACCCATCACCGATCATCATCACGTTATCACCGTTATCCTGCAGGGATTGGATAAAATCCAGCTTATCCTGCGGAGATTGATTAAAATGCAACCGGGTGGTGTCCTTGAAAAATTTAACCAGTTCAACCCGCTCATGATCCTGGTCGCCCGAGAGCAAGTGTAAATTAAGGGAGGGCTCCAGTGCACTGATCTTTTCCATGCCTTGCCTGTAATGATGTTCAAAAGCAAAGTACCCCAGATACATCTCATCGATGAGCAGATGTACATTAGTTGAATGGACTACTCTTTCCGGATAACCGCGAACCAATTTGGAGCTGCCAATACGCAGTTGATGTTTGCCGATAGTCGCCAATATACCTTTGCCTGGTATCTCTGAGTATTTACTTACCGGAACCCGCTCCATACCGCCCAGGTAATGGTAGATCATCCGGCATAATGGGTGTATAGAATTAATGCAAACGCTATACACCAATCGCTTTTGCTCCTCTGTCAGACCGGCCTCAATTTTAACACAGCTGCTGTCTTCTGTAGTAATAGTGCCCGTTTTATCAAGGACAATCGTATCTATCTTTGCCAGTTGTTCCACGACATCCGTATTTTTCAGATAGAAGAGGTTACGGTCAAAGATGCTGAGTGCTGCTGACATGGTAAAAGGTGTACTTAAAGCCAAAGCACAGGGACATGCCACTATAAGGACGGCCGTAAAAGCTGCAAATCCTCTTCTATAGTCCGTCGGCAGCCAAAATATTAAGGAAGAAAAAGCGATCAGCAATAGAACAAGGGTGAAATACTTGCTTACCTTCTCATTAAAGGTTTGCATCCGGCGATCCTGTTTGCGGGTAAAGGCCTCGTTGTTCCAAAGCTGCGTGAGGTAGCCTTGCGACACCGGTTTCACTACTTCCAGCTCAATGGCCTCGCCTGTTTGTCGCCCACCGGCATAAATGATCTCGCCCAGTGTTTTGCTAACCGGAACAGCCTCACCCGTTACGAAACTAAAATCAACAAGAGCATCGCCTTTTAACAAAACCGCGTCAGCTGGAATGATCTCATTATGACGTATCACCATACGATGATGGATCTGCAATTGAGATAATGGTATTGGTTTTTCAATATCATTATCAAGAATATGGACCGCGACCGGGAAAAACGAACGGTAATCGCGTTCAAAAGAAATATGGTGGTACGTTTTCTTCTGAACAAATTTGCCTACCAACAGGAAAAATACTAATCCGCAAAGCGTGTCCGCGAATCCGGCCCCTGTTCTTGAAAATACTTCTGTAGCGCTACGGATAAACAGTACGGCTATACCTAAGGCCAGCGGAAAATCGATATTTAATACCTTGTTGCACAGATTTTGCCAGGCAGAAACAAAATATCCCCACCCGCTGTAAAAAACCACCGGGATACAGATCAGGATATTGACTAATCCAAAAAAGTACCTGAATGAATGTTCAACTAAAGCAATCCCAAAGTATTCGGGGAAGCTCAGCAGCATCACATTACCAAAACAAAAACCGGCCACAGCTATTTTTGAAACGAGATTATCCTTAACTACTGAATTTTGTTTCTTGATGATATCCTGTAGGCTGACCAGCGGTTCATAGCCGATATCGTATAAAAGCTCCACCAGCTGCTGCAGGCTTAGCTTTTGATGATCAAACCGGATGTTCAACTGCTTCTTGAGAAAATCAACCCGGCAATAATGGATGGCAGGGTTGATCTTGTTCAACTGCTCCAGTAGCCACAGGCACGAGCTGCAATGGATGTAAGGGATATAAAAAGTAACAATAGTGACGCGTTCATCGGTATAATCGATCAGCTCGCTTACTATTGATGGTTCGCTTAAATAATCAAAACGTTTGTCAATACGGGTACGGGTTGCCCCGGGATGGTCATTATAATTATAATAACTACAAAGTTTATTTTCTGCCAATACCTGATACACCGTTTGGCACCCATGACAGCAAAACTGTTTATCTTCTACAGTATACTGTTCCGTCAGGCATTCATCTCCACAATGGTAGCATAAAGTTTTTTTGATAATTGCGCTTTCAAACATTCTTCAAAAATGACGCTTCAGCACAGCCTAAAGAATGACTGTCATTTCCTGAAAAAGTGACCTTCGTCAATTTATTGCGGGTTGTAGATAACGTTTGTGCAACAAAAAACAATTAAGCTGAAATACCCGGTTATGTAATATTTGCTAAACAGTGATCTTCATCATTTATTTTATCCCCACCACAGGATAGCTTTGTTTTTATTCATAATAAATGGAAATAACAGAAATTCTTGATGTGACTTTGATTGAAACCCATTTAAAACAACGGGTTATTTTTGAAAAATTTGATGCTTTAAAGCCAGGCAATTCTTTTATTATCCACAATGACCATGACCCTAAACTACTATACTATCAATTATTAGCTGAACGGGGACAAACACTTTTTTGGGATTATCTTCGTAGTGGCCCAAAAGAATGGATGGTTAAAATCACCAGAAGAGAAGGAGAAAGAGAAGAAACTATTGGGGAGATTGTATCTAAAGATAGCAGCAAAGCTGCAGTGTTTAAACAGCTTGGAATTAATTTCTCATCTGAAGGCAGGAAAACGATCCGGGAAATATGTAATAAAAATGATCTGCGGCCTGAAGATATAGCAGAGCAGCTTTCAACCGTCCAAAAATCGCCGGCTATGCCTGAAATGAATTTTCTGGACTGGGAAACCGGTTCCTTATGTAAATTTCTGATCGAGCTTCATCATCAATATATTAAAACCAACACACCCTTTATTAGAGAACTTGCGCAAAAAGTGGCGAAGGCAAACGGGGATAAATATCCTGAGATCATTCGTGTGGCCGAAATTTTTTCAAATACCGGAAAATTACTAACCCTTAATTTAACGAACGAAGAACAAATTCTTTTTCCATCTATCATAGCCCTTTCTGAGACTTTCAAAAAAGGTAAAAACATAAAAGAGAAGAAGTTCAATAGTGTTACAGTTCCTATTTTTATAGGGCAGGCCGAAAATGAAAAAGCCTATGAGGGGATTCAACTAATCAGGCAATTAACAAATGGTTATCAATTACCCCCATATTGCTCCTATTCTCAAAATCTTCTTTTCAAAATGTTAAAAGAATTTGAAGATGATCTGGATTTTCATTTGCACCTGGAGAACAATATCCTGTTTCCCAAAGCAATAAAATTGGAAAACATCATGAGAGCGGCAAATGATCAGATAGAAAGCACTTTCGTCATTCCTTATAATTCAAATAAAACTTCTAAAAATATTAATATACCATGAGTCATACATTTCATATTCCCGTACTAGGATTAGGGTTCTCCATTGACACACCGCTTAAAGTAGCACGCTATGGCATTTCATCGGTCATGTCCATCGTTGATGATGACCTGATCGAGCGGATGCGGGAATTTCATACTAAAAAGAATAATAAACATTTTACCCCTATTGCTAAATCAACGGAAGATTGCCGGCAAAAACGGATCACCGCTTATT
>FTJA01000008.1_pt1 | contig 13307 bp, 9 predicted proteins | sample 1689021 | NCBI WGS metagenome assembly FTJA01 (sample SAMEA3914874, study PRJEB12502) | metagenome | biome: forest; material: soil | place: Canada | collected 2011-07-03 | depth 0.3 m | reverse complement strand
GCTAATGGTAACGAGTGGCGTTGGACAGAACAATGGCTGCCACATGCCGCATGGTTTTTACAGGCGGTTGCTGCCATGGCTGAGGAATAAATCAAAAATCTGAACCAGGAGAACCTTTAAAGAAGAGCACTTGTTATTTATGGTTACGTATTCAAGCAGAGGCGGTAATACCTCCCTGTAAGCGGGTTGTTCTGTAAAACCATTATTAATTTTAGTTAAAGGTATCAGCTCGCCTTTCCTATATCGCCTTTGCTTCCATAGGCAATCCGGAGAAGAAACCTCGATGTCGTATTTAGACAATACAATCTTTTGCCGCTGAACTGTTACAGGACACGGGGGACAATCAGTTGCCTTGAGCAACATGGCATGATTTTTAATACCGCGACTTAAATCCCGGGGCTTACTGGAGATCACAAAAAAAACGGCCTTAGCGATATCGCTAAGGCCGTTTTTAAGCCTTCCTGGTTAAACCAGGCACCAAAAAGTCATGATAGGTTTACGATAACCCATTGATTATTTGGCAAATACAACATGGTTTATGGATTAATATCCCACCACAAAGATTTGTAAGGACTATCACTCCCACCAAAATTCTTAGTTACAGCGGCATCTACCTGTGCTTTTGAAGCATTGGTGAATGAAGTGGTATAAGTAAACCGCTTAATGAATTTTCCTGGAGGAATTGCCCCCTGGCTGTTGTTCACTATTACGGGATATAGCTTAGGATAACCCGTTCTTCTGAATTCAGCCCAGGCCTCACAGCCTTCGGGGAATCCCGCAATCCACTTTTGCGTAATGACGCGCTCAAGTTTAGTATTAAAGTTATCTGCATCGTTCCATTGAATAGTAACAGAAGATAATGGAGAAGCATTATTAGCCGGATTTTTAGGGTCAACATATGCTGCTGGTGTTGATGTAGCATCAGCTATATAGGCAGCGGCTCCATTGGCTCCGGTTTCAGTAAAGGAAGTCTGGATACCCTGCTCATAAAAAGTTTGGGCGCTGCCACCCCCCATATTCCAGCCTCTTAAAACACCTTCTGCCCTTAAAAAATAGCTTTCTGCCTTACCCATAATTTTAATCGGAGAAGTAACCGTATTAATCAACATTGAAAAGCCTTCATAGGTGCCCTTATCACTAATTGGAACTCCTTGCCTGATTCCTATTATTTGCCCGTTTGCAACAGGATCAGTGGCAGGAGCGGCTAATGCCGCTAACCTTGGGTCTTTATAACCTCCTAATATAGAACTAAAAGGGGCTCCTATGCGGATATCGCCCCAGGCATTACTGATAGTGAATAATGGATTGGAATCCGGCGGCACAACGCTAAATGCGGGAGTAGTAGCATCCAAAAGACCGTACTTGTTGGCTACTGCTGACTCGGCCTCTGTTTTCGCTTTTGCAGGATCAATATTGCTGATGCGTATGGCCAAACGTAATTTTAAGGTATTGGCTGCTTTAATCCAGTTGGCATAATCACCGCCAAACCCGCTTTTATCAACCTTGCTAAAACGAGTCTGATCTGCCAAAGGAGTTACGTCTTCAACTTTTGAAAGGCCGGCAATTGCCTGATCAAGATCATCAAAGAATGCATAATATTCTTCCTGAACAGTATCAAAGGGAACACTGGTAGATTCTCCGAATTTACTATACGGGATGGGACCAAATGCATCTGCTGCCCTGCTGGCTGCCCAGGCTTTACAAATCAAGGAGATACCATAAAGATCCGGATATTTTTTATCATATCCCAATAGCTTCCACTGAAGCCAGGTATTCAGCACATTACCCTGGGGAATATCCCATATGTAATTAACCCAGCCGTCAACCAAAGCATAAGTCACGTTATTAACGTTACCAATAAAGGGTGTCGGTGTCATCATGTAACCGCTATAAATATCCTGTCCAAGATTTTGCTGCAGCTGATACTGCCAGTGGACAGGGGAAATAATATTGGTTATCATACCGGGTAAGAGTACGCTTGCTTCGTTACCGTCAATTGCCAGTATAGAACGTGGCACCGACATGTTATCCTGATTGAGCCCTGCCATATCCTTTCTGCAGGAAGTTGCAACGGATAGTATCACCGTTAAACCAATTGCAAACTTTATGCTTGCCTTATTTATCAATTTTTTCATCTTTTTAATATATTATTATAAACATTAAAGTGAAGTTTTCACACTAAAGCCGAATGAACGGGTAGCCGGTAAACCAAAAGAATCAATTCCCTGTACATTTGTTCCGGTAGAAATAGCCTGTTCCGGATCAAAAGGCGCTTTTTTATAGAAGAAGAACAGGTTGCGGCCGGTTACAGAAACATTCAGGTTCTTAAATACTTTTCCAATCATTGGAAAGGTGTAACCTAATGCAGCTTCTCTTAAACGTACATTGGTGGCACTATACCTGTACTGATCTACAGCCGGATAATTACCGCCTCCTGATATTCTGCCATAATAAGCCTGCGCGTCAACTAATTTGCCGTTTACCATTACGCCACCCGCATCTCTTGCAGCTGCACTTCGCTGAGACAAACCTTTATAGTCAAGCCATGCCTGGGTTAATGAATAGGCATCCCCGCCAAAGCGGCCGTCAACAAGGAAAGATAAATTCAGCCTTTTATAATGGAAATTATTATTAAACCCTGCCAAAAATTTAGGATTTGGATTACCTACAAAAGTTTGATCTACCGCAGAAAGTACTGGTAAACCCTGGCTATCTACTTTGGTTGATCCATCAGCATTTTTCTCAATCACGCGACCGTAAAGATCACCAAATGCGCCATACTTGCCGTTTACCGGACGGGTAAGGAATGAGGCAACAAGCCTTGAATTACTGGAAGAAGATACAACATAGGTGTCTGCCGGATATAACGGGCTCAACTGGCGAACCTGGTTGATATTGTGCGAAAAATTCAATGAAGGTGTCCATCGCAGATCACCAAAACCTGCCTTATAAGAAATAGTTCCTTCAAAGCCATAGTTGCGGATCTCGCCGCCGTTAAGAACAAAGTTCTGAGCTCCTGAACCTGTAGGGGCCTGTATAGTTATAATCTGGTCCTTAGAACGGGCATCATAATAAGACAGATCTATATTCAGTTTATCAAAAAGCGTTACCGACGTTCCTATTTCAGTCGATTTTGTACGTTCAGGTTTAATAATTGCCTGGGTATTCCCACTAAAATACGGTAAGGTATTCCTGGGATCTGTTGAACCGGTGGTGTGATTGATCGTATAAGGAGGGTCTGTATTATTAACGCCTCGTCCGAGTGGGGCTCCTACTTCTGCATAAGACGCCCTAATTTTGGCGAAAGACAGGACATCTGATGACCCGATGGTTTTCGTTAAAATGTATGACAGACCAACCGAAGGATAAAAAAATGATTGCGGGGAAGTATACGACCATTCATTACGTGCCGTTGCATCCAGATATACCGTTTCCTTAAAGCCAATTGTGCCTGTAGCGAACGCGGCCTGGCTAATACCCTTGGTTTCACTTTCACTATAATTAAAAGGATGAGCAGGGTCAAAGTTATTGATACTAAAAAAGTTCGGGAAAAGCATACCGAAACTCTGGCTGCTGGAAAGGCCTTCACTGTAATCATAAGTACGGTCATCGCTTACACCTAAAGTACCTGAAAGCGAGATATCTTTACTAACATTACCGTTAGCACTTAAAAGTAGATCTGAATATAAATGCGTGCCATAGCCTGTGTATACCCCATAGGTTCCGGTAAATGCACCGCCGTCGCCAACGTCAATATTGTCGGTTCCTGCAGCATTTTTTACCGTGTTTTTATAGTTATAAGAATCTAAGGTTGTACGAGCCTGGATATTAAGCCAACTAGTAAAATCATACTTTGCTCTGAAAGATGAAATAGTGCGGGTAGTGGCATTTTCATTTAAATCTTTATACTGGATCCAGTACGGGTTTTGGTTGGTACTTGCTTCATTCCTTTGATAAGGCCAGTTTTGATCATACAATCCGCGGATGGAGTTGTAAGTTTCATAATTGTTATTGGCTTTACCATACTGGCTGAAATTATCGTCAGTTGGAAATAAGTACAAGCTGAAAACAGGACTGAAATAAAATCCTGCACGAGGCGGATTCTCCTGTTTCTGATTGATGTAGTTTACTGAACCATCAACAGTTAATTTATTATTCAGGAACTTGGCAGATCCTTTAATAGTAAAATTATGCTTGGTTAAAGAGTTATTAGGTACAATACCTGTAGCCCTTGTATTAGCATAAGAAGCGTAAAATTGTGCAATTTCACTTCCCCCGGACAAGGTCACACCATTAATATAGCTGGCCCCTGTATTAAAAAAACTCTTAATAAAAGCGTTACTGCCGTTTGATGCCTTTGCACCCCACATGTCATTTTGTGTAGGCACAGTACGTCCGTAAGTGGTTTGTGTACTTGGCAGGTCTATTGGTGTTTCAAATGAGGTTGAAGAATTGAAATCAATTCTTGTTTGCCCTGCTTTTCCCTTTTTGGTGGTAATCAGTAAGGCGCCGTTCGCTGCAGAGCTACCATATAGTGCAGCAGCAGCAGCACCTTTTAACACTTCGATACTCGCGATATCGTCAGGGTTAATCTCAGACAGCGCGTCAGGACTATCTCCTCCACCAAAGCCGGTAGCAGAACCGCCGGAAGCCTGGCCGATAGGGACACCATCAATTACATAAAGTGGCGCGCTGTTTCCTTGAATTGATTTCTGACCCCGTATCTCCACCCTGGTTGGGCTGCCTGGCCCACCAGTTCCTTTGGTAACAACTACACCTGCTGCTTTACCAGCCAGCGAGTTAACAAAGTTATCGTCCTTAACTTTGTTAAGTTCATCGGAAGATATGTTCTGGGTAGCATAGGTAAGTGTCCTGGTTTTTTGTTCGATACCGAGAGCTGTTACCGTAACCGTTTCTAATAGCTTTTGATCGTCTTTAAGAACGACGTTCAAAACGGTCTTTCCATTTACCGGCACTGTTTGGCTTACAAAACCAACGTAGGTAAATACCAGTGATGAGTTAGCTGTGACGCTAATAGAAAATTTCCCGTCAGCGTCAGTCGTGGTGCCTTTAGCAGAACCACCTGCTTTAACGCTAACTCCAGGGAGCGGTTCATTGTGAGTGTCTGTCACAATACCCTTTACCGCTACATCCTGGGCAGATGCGTTCAAGCAACAGCCAAGCAGGATAATAACTAACATGTAGAGTTTTTTCATAAAAAAAAATTGTTTAGTTGTGAGAATAAGTATGTTATTTCTCCGAACTTACTATGAAATATTAATTGTCGGAGGGCTTTTGGCTGCCAGTAGAGGTAATGTAGGGTGTATTTAATGTTAATTTGTAGCACCCTTGTTACATTCAGGATTAATTATTCGGTGGAGAGGAGCAAAACAGGTTTAAATAGTAACCGGATAATGATGACATTCAAAATAATAAATATATACCGGCCTGCTGTTTTGAATTATAAACAATTGATCAAAAATTACCTGAATATCCTTAGTTTAATATTATCGTTACGATATGTTATTATAGCTGATCAATATAACTTACGTTATTTGTCAGCAACCACTACAATTGTTCAATACTCAGTGTAAATGTGCCCTACTTTACCACTACCGATAATTGACTTAATGCCTTAAAATAAAAAGTTTAACCTACTATTGTAATAGCCGACAATTGCTTAAATCAATAGCAGGTAACACCTAATACCCGGGCATATTTTTAACCTATAATTATAACTTAATGGAATTTAAAATGAGAAGATCCGCATCGCTGGCATTATTTTTTTTATTAATTGTTTACAGCACTTTTACAGCGGTAGCACAAGTGCATCAAAGGCCACGATTCAAAGCTTTGGCTATTGCCGAAACAGGCGGCGGGCATGCATTATTTGATATAGCTGCAAAAATTTGGTTAAATAAACTAGCGGCTGATAGCAATTTTACCATAGATTATATCACTGATACCAAACCGATCACCAAATCCTTTCTGAAACAGTATCAACTTTTTATACAGCTGGATTACCCGCCATATCCCTGGAGTGACCAAGCGCAAAGTGCCTTTGAAAAATATATTATGAAAGGCAAAGGGGGCTGGATCGGTTTTCATCACCCTACCCTATTGGGTGTATTTGATGGTTACCCGATGTGGCAATGGTACTGCCGTTTTATGGGCAATATCATGTTTAAAAATAATATACACGGCGGCACAACAGCTACCCTTAACGTAGAAGACAGGGATCATCCAATAATGAAAGGAATACCCGCCTCCTTTACAACCAGGGATGAATGGTACATATACAACCAAAGCCCGCGACCCAATGTACATGTTCTGGCAAGCATTGATGAATCAACTTATACCCCTCAAAAAGATATTAAAATGGGCGATCACCCGGTGATATGGACCAATGAGCATGTTAAGGCAAGGAATATTTATATCGCAATGGGACATTTTCCGGAGCTTTTTAAGGACAGCGTTTATACTACTCTTTTAAGAAATACAATATTCTGGGCTGTACGGAAGTAGATCACCGGGTATGGTCGAACCTATATCATAAGTGAATATTCATTAATTGTTAACCTACCTTATTGTTTAATTTAAACAGCATAATTTATACAATTATTAAACTTTTTAAAATTCACAACAAAGTATCAAATCTTTTACAATATTTTTATTAAATTACGGTCATAATTTTGAGTTTACTGCAATAGTTAAATGCTTTTTATAAAGTGTTTATTTAACTCACAATGAAATTTTTTTAATGAGAAAAAGCATTTTATTAATTGTTATTTACTGTGCATTATTATCCGCAGCCAATGCCCAACCCAGTATTGGCTTACCCTCTATTAAAAATTATACGCATGCCGACTATAATGCAAGCACTGAGATCTGGGATGTTAACCAGGATAAAAACGGCATCCTTTATTTTGCCAATAACGACGGACTATTAACTTTTGACGGGGGTTACTGGAAAATGTACCCTCTGCCTAATAAAGCTGCTATTAAATCATTGGCGATCGATCCATCGGGAAGAATATTTGTTGGTGGACAGGATGAGATTGGGTATTTCTTCCCGGACAAGAACGGCATATTAAAATTCCATTCATTAAAACACTTGATGCCGCTAAAAGCTAGGCAATTTGCCGATATATGGAATATCGTTCTTTTTAACAATGAGGTATTCTTCCGCACTATAGAATGCATATTTGAGTTCAGAGAAAATAAGATAAAAACATTTGACGCGTATGGGGGATGGCGCTTGTTAACCAGGACAGGTTCTCAATTGTATGCTGAAGATAAAGACAAAGGCCTGATGGTTTTTAAAGGCGACCAATGGCAGTACTGCTGTGGTAAACAACAAACAGCAGACCTGCATGTAACGGGTGTTATGGATTATAAAAAAGACACCCTGCTTGTTACTACCTTAAAGAAAGGCCTGTTTTTTCTTAATGGATCAACCCTAATAAAAAAAACGACTGCTGTTGATGCTATTTTTTATAATGATATGATCAGTTGTACAAAAAAAATAGGCGAAGAGCTATATGCTATTGGCACTACTGCAAATGGCTTGCTTATATTAAATGGCAAGGGAAAACTGATCGAACAGTTCTCAAATAATGACGGATTGCAGAATAACAACATACATGGAATACTGAGCGACGGCGATAAAAATTTATGGATCGGCCTCGAAAATGGGCTTGGCTTTGTCAACTATAATACTTCGATAAAACATATTTATCCTTCTAAAGATAACCAGCTAAAGGGCAATGCGGTAAGCATATTCAATAACAAATTATATTTAGGGACTTCAAATGGTTTATACAGTGTTCCGCTCGATCCCCGGCAAAAAGACATAAGTACCAATAAAGGAGTATTTACCGAAGTTAAAAATACAAAAGGGCAGGTTTTGAGTTTAAACGAAATAAACGGCCAGCTTTTAATAGGGCACCAGGATGGCGCGATGGTAGTGCATGATAACCAGTTGAAACCTTTAACCACCGGTCATGGGGTATGGATGATCAAAACTATACCATCGTCCGGGGATATTATTGCAGGAACTTATACCGGGCTTCAGCTCCTAAGGTATGAGCGGGGCGATTTTAAAAACGCCGGAATGATAGATGGGATATATGAATCCCTTGGAAACCTGGCAAGGGATAATAATAATTGTATTTGGGCGACGCATCCTTACAGGGGGGTATATAAAATGCCCCTATCGGCTGATCGAAAAAAAATTATCCGTTATACTCAGTACAACGAAAAAAATGGGCTGCCATCCATACTAAATAATCATGTTTACTTCATCAAAAACAAGGTTATAATTGCTACCGAAAAAGGGGTATATGAGTACGATTCCGCGAAAAATAAATTTGATCCATCCGCCTTTTATAAACCCATTTTCGCAAACGCGGCTATTGAGTACTTAACAGAAGATGCTTTAGGTAATATCTGGTTTATCAGTGACCAGCGCGTTGGGGTAATCGACTTTGGTAAACCAACAGCCCATACCCGGTTTAGCGTTATCTATTTTCCCGAACTGGCTGGCCAAACAGTAAAAGGAGCGGAATATATTTATCCCTATAATTTGGAAAACATATTTATAGGTTCTAACAATGGTGTATTTCATTTAAACTACCGCCAATATATCCAGTCGGCAAATAAGCAGAATGTACTACTATCATCAGTAAAGGCCATTGCGGAAAAGGACAGCCTGATCTATGGGGGCTTTTTTATGAAAAATAATCATGTATCTACCGAGCAGGATATCGGACAGATTACAACACTGGCCAATCACTGGAACTCGTTTCATTTTGAATACTCTTCCACTTTGTATGCCGAAAAAAGCAATGAAGAATTCTCCTACAAACTCATCGGGTTTGACCACGCCTGGTCAAAATGGTCGGTAAAAACAGAAAAGGATTATACAAACTTACCTTATGGCTGGTACACCTTCTCCGTAAAGGCCCGCAATAACCTGGGCCATGCCTCCACACCCGTTAATTATACGTTTATAGTGCAGCCGGCTTGGTATCAAACCGTTTGGGCCTACTTACTTTACTTATTGGTAGCGGGCCTTGTGATTTCTTATGCTTCAAAAATACAGCAAAGAAGGTTAGAGCTTCAGCAAAAAATGCATGAGGAAGAACAGAGAAGACTAAGCTATTTACACAGCCTGGAGCTTGACCGGAACGAGAAAGAGATCATATCATTAAAAAATGAGAACCTGGAATCTGAATTAAATTATAAAAACAAGGAACTGGCTACCATGACGATGCATTTAGTTGACCGTGGCCGCCTGCTGCTAAATATTAAAGAGGAACTGAATAACGGTATAAAGAAATTAAACACTCCTGACCTGACCTACCAGTTCAGGAGTGTTTTTAAGCTATTAAGCGACACGGAAAAAAACGATGATGACTGGAAAAACTTCTCCATATATTTTGACGAGGTACACAATAACTTCTTGTCCACTATGAAGGCCAAGTTTCCCTGCCTCAGCCCTACAGATCTGAAATTATGCGCCTATCTGCGGCTTAACTTAACCTCCAAGGAAATTGCCCAACTATTGAACATCTCGCTTAAGGGTGTAGAAATCAGCAGGTACCGCGTCAGAAAAAAACTACAGCTATCTACGGATATTAATCTGTATGATTTTTTAATTGATACCACAAATTAAAGCCCATAAATTTTGCTACTGGTGTTCAATCCCGGGATCACTTGAATTTGACTGCTTGGTGATCACCTGTTTAAATTGTTTCTTTATAAAATCAGGATTACTGTTGCCGATTGTAGGGTTGCTGGAAAAGAACCCAAATGGCATCAGCGAAAAACCCATGTGATGCACTGACATTACCGGCCATTCTTCAGGCCGAACAATATGTGTGATACCGGCTACATACCATAATACGACATCATTATTATCAATTGCCCGGTTTTGAGCCGTCCATTCAGGTAATCCCGAATATACTTTATTGCTTGCAGGATATTTACCGGCCGGATATTCTTCATTTTCACTGTATTGTGTAACCCATATCTGGTGATTTAAAAACCCGGCCTTCTTCCTGAGTAAAGAACCTTCTGGCACCATTGTTTTTGCCTGCGTACCGGGCATAAGCATATAGCCCATGTGCTGCCCATAAATATTCATCTCTGTATTATTAAACACATGCCAGTTGCGGGCGCTTTCATAATTTACTGAGCGCTGGGCCTCCGATTCTGTTTTAAACAGGGTGTTGTCTACATAAAATGCATTACCATAAGGATTTTGCTTTCCAGGGGGTACCAGTTTGGTATTCATTTCCATCACACTATTGTTTTTTGCACCATCAATATCCATATCCAGTCTGAAAACAAAAAAGTGTTGGTGATTGATAGCTTCTACATGCTTATGAACGAGCGTTCCGAAGGACTTTCCATTGTAAGAAAGATCATCTTTATCCGGCGCATCCATTTCATTAACCCGATGAACCCCCTTTACCTCTACTATGCCGGTTAGTTCAATATCTACATCGATCGTCCCATCTTCTTTAAACCGCCAGGTAAAAGCGTAGTCATAATTCTCAATCATGGTATAGTACTTAATAGCCAGGTTTGTAGCCCTTCTCGATACTGTCCCATGGCGCCATAAAGTTCCGCCGTATTCTTCAAATATGGCTACCGCCCTGTCAATCTGGAATGGGGTTCCGTTCTCCCTGTGCAAAACCGCAGGCATATATTCCGCATTCTCGGGCGCATCAGCCCCCGGGCTTAGTGAGCGGGCCGTTCCTTGCCCCAGCCGATACTCACCTGCATCAAAAAAGTTATAAGATGCCTGGAAAAGATCGGGCGAGCCATACGGAACCACCATTTCGGGCATGGAACCTCTGTACATAACCGAACGCTCTTTTCCATTATCTACATAGCGCACATCGTAAATAACCAATCCTTCACGGTTATCCACTCCATATCGCAGCTTCCAGTTCTGCCAGGTTATTTCATGTCCTTTAATATCAAATGAATGCCCCTCCGGCTGTGTAATAATAAGCGGCTTTAGTGCTTTGGAAATCTCCTTTATGGAATCTTTATTAAAATAATTCAGGTCTGCCATCCCGCTGAAACTGTTGCCTTCGTCAACTATTTTCAATATTTTACCTGTAGTGAAATCAGTATAGGCCATTAAACCTTCAATGTCGATATGGTTCCCCTTACGCCTTGCAATTACCAGCTGCTCGCGGTGCCCTACCGGGCCAATTCCCATATCACCCGTGAACACACTACGGTGAGTCACCGAGTCAATGGATATTCCCCTTTTCTTTAATGCAGCCGCCCATGCTTTATCATTTCTTACAATGGTGTTTGCTACCGAGTCCGCTTCAAGCCCCATGCCGATTACGTTTGGGATATTCTTAACAGATATTACCTTTCCGGCATTAATATCAACCACTGCCTCGGTAACGCCGTTCTTGCTATAATCATAAAAACTGGTAAACGCCTCACGCCTAAAGGGAGCGCCGGGCTTGTAAGCGAGCACCTCGTTTTTTGGAGGTTCTTTCAGATTAATAATATTGAAAATATCCTTTCCTGATGTTGTCTTGCTGTCCTTTAATATCTGGACAACTTTTCTCATTTCTGTTGCGGTCAGCGGATCAAGCGGATAGGTTGGGTTATCAGATTCGGTTTTAATTTTTTGTGTACAGGACTGGCCTATACAAAGTAACAACATTACTAAGGTGTAGAGTAAACATGTTTTTTTCATTTTTTTTAGTTTAAAGAGTGATCTTATTAGTTTCTTCTCAAACTTTAGGATAACCGGCTCTTTAAAACTATTTTATTATTTTGTGCCTAACCATAAAATGGCATCTTCGAACATTTTATTTTGTATTTCTGAATCAAATATCTTGTCGCCATGACCCATGTTCATGTAAAGCATTTTATATTTTGTATTGGTCCACACAACCGGGATATCACCTTCTGTGATAATATTCTTTTTACCTAAGGGATAATTTGCAGGGTCAAGGGTAACCAGCACTTTAATGTCTTTATTATTACGGGGATTAGGTTGCCAGCCATACCATTCATTTATTGGGGAAGTATAATTTTTAGGTATATGCTGGGTTGCCGGGTGCGTATTATCATCAACAATCAATTTAGCCGGTAATGGTGGCCAGTTATTATTATAAAAAACAGCACCCAAAAAATCTACAAACCAGGGCCATTTAGTATATTTATCATTATAGCCAGATACATGAAAACCAAGCCATGCTCCCCCACTGGCCATGAATTTTTCAAACGACCGTCTTTCCGCTTCGTTATGCGGGAACTCGTTGATCCATACCACTACCTGGTAATTCTTTAAATTTTCATCATTTAATTTTTCCCAGTCAGTGGTAACGTCAAAAACAAAATTCTTTTCGGCAGCCATTTTGGTGTAGAACTTAATGGCGCTGGTAGCGAAATCAACATGGTCTGATTCCACAGTGGTTGAATAAAGGGCCAATACCTTAAATTTTGGTGGCTGTGCAAAAATTGTTGTGTTTAGCACAAGTAACATCAACAAGGTAATTGTCGTTTTTAGTAAACTATTTTTCATCAAATGCATTTTTAATTTGAAATTACCATCAATATCCGTTACTTACTCATGCCTGTTTCCAGGGAAATCAGCATGTCATTAATCTCCTTATCAAGCCCTTTAAAAAGGATTTGATCCTCTGCCGACCAGGGCTGACCTTGCCTGAAATCCCACCATCGGTATTCTATTTTTGACCACTCATTTGAAATTCCGCTTTCGATGGGCTTTTCATAAAAATCAAATGCCTTCAGCTCATAAGTAGCATTGTGTACAGCAATATTTACAGTGAATTTTATCCAGTAATAGTGCCCCTGCGGATTGCTGGTGATAATTTTAAAAACTCCTGTCCCGGAAATTTCACCTTTCTTATCGTCAGCGGCATTAATGCTTTTATCCGGGTATGGAAAAGAGCTTTTGAACCAGTTCAAGGCCCTGCTAAATAGGTCTTCCTTCTTCAGGTTAGCATTAAGGGCATAAGTGTTATCAAAATACACTTTCCCGTTACGCATTTGCATCATAAGCGGGCGGGTATCGCTTTGGGCCATTGCTATCGACGGCAACAGGATAAGGAAGATAACAATCAATTTTTTTAGCATGGTCTGCATGTATTATAAAATTTAAACTATTTACCCGCTGCCCAAAAAATAGCGTTACTGAATAATGTGGTATAATCCACACTTTTAAATAAAATGGGGGAATGGCCCATAAATATGTAAATATTACGTGCCTTATAATTCGGATTGGTCCATATCACCGGGTG
>FTJA01758442.1_pt1 | contig 13379 bp, 13 predicted proteins | sample 1689021 | NCBI WGS metagenome assembly FTJA01 (sample SAMEA3914874, study PRJEB12502) | metagenome | biome: forest; material: soil | place: Canada | collected 2011-07-03 | depth 0.3 m | reverse complement strand
TACCTATCGTAAACCCAAACACAATGGATTTGGCCAGCGATGCAGCAAAATCAACAAAGGTTAACGGCTCAAAAACCTGCTCCATAAAGGTGGTATAACTGGTGCCTTCATTGACAGATACATTTACATAGCCACCCAGCAAAGCAACAAAGGCAGTATAAGTGGCTAGTATAGGCAGGGTTAGTGTAGTAGCAAGCACCCTGGTGCATACCAGGAATTTAAAAGGTTTAGTGCCGGAAACTTCCATTGCGTCTATCTGCTCGGTAACGCGCATTGAGCCCAACTCGGCCCCAATGCTTGATCCTACTTTTCCGGCAGCTATCAGTGCTGTTACCAAGGGTGCAAGTGCACGCATAATGGCGATAGATACCAGAGAAGGCAGCCACGATTGTGCGCCAAAATTTGATAAAGACGGGCGGGATTGTTTGGTGAAAATCAAACCCGTGATAAAACCTGTTAATGTTATTAAAGTGAAGGAGCGGACACCCGTTTCATAACATTGGCGTACTACCTCTTTTAATTCGAATGGCGGCAGGAAAGCTTCCCTGAAAAAACGCAGGATAAACTTGTTGATATCAGATAAGGAAACAAAAGCGTTGGACAGGCGCCGCTTAAAAGAAGGGCCTTTTGTAGCAGGCGGTGCCGTTGATTTGGATGCGGTGTTCATTAATGGCGATAAAGGTATTATTTATGAACATAGAAATTATGCTGTTTGTGCAAAAACTTACGCATGTTGAACGAAAAATGATTTTCCATAAACAAAAAAAAATTATTGCGCAAATTTAAGACGACTTTTTAAATTATTAATTTCAGGATGTTTTTGTTGGATTGTGCTTCAGGGACCACACTTATAGAGGACATTGCTGTTAAGGTGAATAAGGTTTCAATCTTGATTGTCAATTTATATTATGTGATAATTTATCTATATTTATGTTAAATCTGTATTTCATCAGGATAAACCAATTTACCCTCTATTTTTTAAGATATGACAAGAAATGTGATGCGGGAAATAACCCCTTTGACATCAAGTGATTGTTTTACTATTTTTTCGAGAGTTAAGCAGAAATTTGATTTCCCGCTGCATTACCACGAGGAATATGAGCTTAACCTGATATTGAATGCAAAAGGGGCGAAAAGAGTGGTTGGCGGACACATTGAAGTGATTGACGACCTGGAACTTGCCTTAATAGGGCCCAACCTTTATCATACCTGGTTTACGCATCAGTGCCAGAGCGATGAGATCACCGAAGTGACCATACAGTTTCATAAGGACCTTTTTGATGAGAAATTTCTGAAAAGGAATCAGCTGAGCTTCGTAAAAGGTATGCTGGAGCGCTCGCAGAGGGGTGTTTTGTTTTCGCCCGAAACCGTGCAGGCGATTAAAGGGAGATTGTTATCACTGGATAAAAGACAGGGTTTCGACTCAGTTTTGGAACTCCTTTCCATCCTGCATGATCTGTCGATATCCCGTAATATGCGTACCCTTGCGGATCCAGGTTTCACTAACGAAAAATTTTATCACAATAGCCATCGTATCGAAAAGGTGTTTGAATACATGAACGATAACTACAATAAGCAGGTGTCACTGGCGGAAGTATCAAAGATTGCTGGCATGCCCGAAGCATCATTCAGCCGGTTTATAAAAAAGCGTACGGGTAAAACATTTATTGATAGCCTGAATGAAATAAGGCTTGGTCATGCTTCAAGGATGCTCATCGATACCACTATTACCGTAGCCGAAATTGCCTATAAATGCGGGTTCAATAACATCTCAAATTTCAACAGGATATTTAAACGAAAAAAGTTTTGTATACCCAAAGAGTTCAGGGAAACGCATACCGGTAACCGGGTTTTTATTTAGTGGCTTTGCCGGAGATTTGTGATCAGAAACCTGAGAGATTAGTTACAGGCATCGGTATTCAGAATGAACCAACTAATAACCGCTTAACTAATCACCAAACTACTAATCACAGATCACAAAACGTTAAAATAGTATTAGAGAAATGTTGTAAAATAGAAGTGTTTTTTTAACATCTTCAACCTTTGTCACCTTTACAACATTTCCAACTGAGGCTTCAAAACCGTAATTTGGAAAAGTTTATCTTAATACGGCGCATTTGGCAACTTATCAGATCATTTCAATCCTTGTATTACTGGCGGCCGTATTTGCCTATGTAAATGATCGCTGGATAAAATGGCCGCCTACGATCGGGATAATGGTACTCGCCCTGTTTTCATCAATCCTTATCGTTATCCTGGGTTACCTGGTGCCTGCATTTTCTGTACGGGTATTATACATCGTATCTAATATTGATTTTGGCCAGGTACTAATGAAGATTATGCTCAGCTTCCTGCTATTTGCGGGAGCCATTCATATTGATGCAGTCAAACTAAGAAAGGAATTTTGGCCGGTAATGACCTTAGCCACTGTTGGTGTGTTTATTTCAACTTTCCTTATTAGTGCAATGTCGTATTACCTGTTCCAGGTATTTCAATTACCCATACCCTATATCCATTGCCTGCTTTTGGGTGCGTTGATCTCGCCTACCGATCCGATAGCGGTGATGGCCATATTGAAAAAGGCAGGTATTCCCCGGTCGCTTGAATTGAAGATTATGGGCGAGTCATTATTTAATGATGGGGTGGGCGTAGTAGTTTTTTTAACTATCCTTGAAGTTGCTTCAAATGGAAATGGAAATTTTTCGCCGGCAGGCACAATCCTGCTTTTTTTAAAGGAAGCCGGCGGCGGTTTGTTGTTTGGCGCTTTGATGGGGTATGTTGCCTATTTTTTGCTCAAATCGATAGATAATTACCGGGTTGAAGTTTTAATCACGCTTGCTATTGTCATGTGCGGCTATACATTGGCGGATCATTTGCATTTATCTGCTCCGCTTGCCATCATCGTGACGGGGATAATGGTGGGTACTAAAGGGAGAACTGTGGCATTGTCAGCCACATCGTGGGATTATCTCGGAAAATTCTGGGACCTGATAGATGAGATATTCAATGCCATTTTATTTTTACTGATCGGTTTGCAAATACTGGTTATCAAAATCCATTCAACCATTATGATTATAGGCTGTGTCATGATCCTGGTGGTATTGCTGGCCCGTTGGTTTTCGGTGTCATTGCCGGTAGCAGTATTACGTATTAAAATAAAGTTCGAGAAAAATGCAGTCACCATACTCACCTGGGGCGGATTGCGGGGCGGGCTTTCAGTAGCTATGGCGCTCTCGCTGCCCCCAAATATGCACCGTAACGAACTGGTGCTCATTACTTACATTATTGTTATCTTTTCCATCATTGTACAGGGCCTTACCATTGGAAAAGTGGCTGCTAAATTGAAATAGTTTTAATTGTTAGAAAGTTGTAAGGTTGGAAAGTTGAAATGTTGTAAAAGCGGTATCGTTTTTCAGTTGTTCTAATCTAAGTTCACAGCTTGGTTTTTGAAGATACCACTACCACGCTGATACCCATACAGGCGATCAGGAGAAAGGATGCCCTTAACGTGGCTAATCCGGCAATAAAGCCGATGATGGAAGGGGCTACCAAAAATCCCGAAAATCCGATGGTTGACACTGCTGCCAACGCAACACCCGGTGCCATTGTTTTTGACTTGCCTGCGGCGCTGAAAACCATTGGCACAACCGACGATACACCAATGCCTACCAATATAAAACCACCCATTGCTGATAATAAATAGGGGAATGCAACGGCTATAAGCAAACCTATTGCGGTCAATGTTCCGCTGATCTGTAATATACGTTTGACCCCGAAGCGGTGCGCAAACCAGTCGGCTACGAAACGCCCGCTGGCCATGGCACCCATAAAACATGCATATCCGGCGCCAATTAAAGCTTTATCAGGATGCACAATATCCCTGAAATAAATAGTGCTCCAATCGAACATAGCGCCTTCGCAAATCATGGAGCAAAAAGCGATAACACCCAGCTTGACGAGTGAACTATCCGGCAAAACAAAAACAGGCCCGCTGCTGGCTGTTTTATCATTCTTAAGCGACCGGGCCGCAATAATGATACTGATAACAATGATAATGGAGATGAGCACAAAGTGGTGAAAAGGATCAACACCCCGGCCTATCATAAACGTACCTATACCCGCACCGGTAAACCCGGCAAGGCTCCATAATCCGTGAAAAGAGGCCATAATGGGCTTGCTGTATAATTTCTCGGCAGCAACAGCCTGGGTATTAACAGAGATGTTGACTGCATTACTCGAAAAGCCAAAAAGCAACAGGCAACATATCAATTGGAAACTATTATGTGCCAGCCCAAGGGTCATTAGAGTGATGCCATAAACCGTTAATGCGCCGATGAGTAACCTGCGGCTTCCTATTTTGGTAATGATCCAGCCCGAAAATGGAAGTGAACACATAAGCCCAACCGGCAGCGCCGAAAGCACTCCACCCAGGGCTGCAAATGATAAACCAAGATTTTGCTGGATACTGGCAATACGTGATGCCCAACTGGCAAAGCAAAGCCCTGCCATAAAAAACATGGCCCCTACCGCCAGTCTTAGCGCTCTTCTGGCTTTGTCGTTTTGAACAGGGTAGGCTACTGTTTCCATTTTAAATACTAAGTGTTAAATGTACACTAAATGGTTTAGTTCAAATATATTTAATTTAGCTGGAAATGCAATTGTTAAATTCCGCTCAATTGTCATTCCGGAAAGGTAAGCTATAAACGTAATCCCAGACCAATAGGATAATGGTATCAAAAATCCAATATGATACAATCAACTTCCCTTATATTAGCAAAGCCTTTATCTGCTGTAATTAATGGCAAATTCATATCTGAGCAGAGGCGGCAATAATTGCATCAGGGAGTTTTATGTTATTAGTCCTTTTTAATTTTATTGCCAGTTCGGTTAGTGTTTGGGAATGGTTGACTTTGTAACAAGTTTCCAGCATTTCTCTTATCAATGCATCTTCACTTATGGATATTCCTTTTTTACTAAGTAATTCAATTTCTGTTATGTAAGAAAAAGCCCAGTCATCAGCAGCAAAAGGTAGAAGCAGCGGATTTTCATCAAGAAGGTAAATAAAGCAATTGGTATCGGCCAGGTATTTAATCCCATTCATCCCTTACCTTTTTTTGATATTCCATTGCATCGCCAAATGCGCCCTTAAGTTTTCCATAAAAACTTCTTAAGCCCTTCTTTTTCTTAGAACTTTGCAATTTCTTTAACGCCTCATCAATTTCTTTTGAGTTTGTATTTTTATTTATTGTAATAACCATAATACCGATTGCGAGGATTGATAATTAATTATTCTATAACAAAAATACTCAAATATCATTAATTGTAATTAATCAGCACCATTTTTATTCACCGGTACTTTTCATCCATCTCTAAAATGTAAATAGCCCTTCAATAATTTTTTTTCGCCGTAATAAGCGCTGGTAAGTAAATCCTTTATTGTGACAGGTGTTTGCGCCTGCCAGTTGGTTAAACATGTCGGGATTGAGAGGAAGATAAAGGTAAAGCGGTATACATTCCATGTGGCAAAATTCATAAGAGAGAGATACACAGGCAGTAATAAACATTGAAAGTCCTTTATTAGGACTTTCAATGTTAAGTTTTTGTTTAAATTTTATCCGCAATCTCCATCCGGGCCGCAGCTTTCACCTTCAATTACTGTTAGTTTTGGTTTGATATTTTCCTGCTGCCAATCAGCAAATGATTTTTCCAGCGTTTCTGAAAAGACAGGTACGGTCTGTGCGCCCGAAACGCCATATTTATTATTCATCACAAAAAACGGCACGCCTTGTATACCCAGGTATTGGGCTTCGGTTATATCATGTTTCACTGCATCGGCAAAGGCATCACTGTTCAGCGTTTGTTTTATTTCATCAGCATTTAAACCTATAGAAACGCCCAGGTCGATCAGCGTATCCTGATCATCAATGTTTTTGCCTTCGGTAAAATAGGCTTTAAATAAGGCTTCCTCGGCAGCATCACCCAAACCATGTTTCTTTGCTAAATGGCTTAAACGGTGTGCATTAAAACTATTGGCTACAATAGCTTTGTCAAAATCATACGTTAGACCTACCTGTGCGGCCATTTCTGTAACCTGGTTATTCACCTGTTGGGCATAGTCCAGGTTCCATCCTTTTGCATCGGCAAGATATTGGCTAATATTCAGGCTGGGATCGGTTTTCATATTCGGGTTAAGCTGGAAGCTTTTCCATTCCACTTCTACCTCGTCTTTATGTGTAAATTGCTGTAAAGCATCCTCAAACCGGCGTTTGCCGATATAGCAAAACGGACACATCACATCTGACCATATTTCAATTTTCATTTTTTCCATAGTTTTAATGTCATCCAAAGCTATGCCATTGCCTATACATCATCGTAAAAGCAAAGTAAAAATTAAGTTGACAATGATTATTCTGATTTTTTGCTGACTTAAATCATCTATTTTTTAAATAAATTAATATCTTTAGTTGATTATAAACGACCAACCAGGGCTTAATGCCGATTAAAAGATGAGACACAATACGAAGCCATTTCTATTCTGGACAGGTATATTTCTGCTGTTTTTCCCTGGATTATTGCATGCCTACCTGTTGATGCCCTTCCCTGGTAGCCAGAACCTTGAGGCTATAAAACTTTGCTATTACCTCGAAAAGATCATATTGCCATTGCGTATAGCTGGCGGCCTGTTACTTGTATGGTATCTTGTAAAATATTTTTCTAAAAATACTTTCAAGGGCAGTGTCATCAAAGGTGCTATACTGATTCTATTACTCGGCAGTTTGTATGTAACCGATATTCAATACAAAGCTTCAAGTATGTTTGAGGAGCCTAAAACCCTCCGGTTAGCAAACGCGATAGATAACAAAGTGCCCGAAAGCTTCATCGTGCTTGGCGTAGTAAATAATGGTGTTGCAAAGGCCTACCCACTTGTTTATTTAGGCTATCACCATAAAGTTCAGGATAATGTTGGCACATTGCCCGTTTTGGTTACTTACTGTACCATGTGCCGTACAGGCAGGGTATTCAGTCCGGTTATTAATGGTGTGAGGCAAACTTTCAGGCTGGTAGGGGCAAGGCATTATAATGCTATTATTGAAGATCAAAGTACCGGTTCATGGTGGTACCAGGCAACCGGCGAGGCTGCAGTAGGCCCTATGCAGGGAAACAGGTTGAAAGAGATACCCTACCAGCAATCAACCCTGGGTGCATGGTTAAATAAGCATCCGGCTTCATTGATACTGCAACCGGATAATCATTTTAAAGCTGACTATGACGACCTAAAAAATTATGACCGTAAACAGGCAGTCGATAAGGACTCGACCCTCAAAAATAAAGATTCGGTGGTGCGCAAAAGCTGGTATGTTGGTGTGATCATTGATAAACAACCTAAAGGGTATAACTGGCGCAAGCTGGAAAAGGTACGCCTTATAAATGACCAGGTAGGAAACACGCCATTGCTAATCGCGCTTGAAAATGACAGCCTCACCTTCCATGCCTGGAACCGAAGGGTTGATGGTAAAAACTTTAATTTTAAGATTAATCCGCAGGGCCAGCTCACAGACCAGCAGACCGCTTCGGTTTGGGACTGGGATGGTCTATGTACTTCGGGCGTACAAAAAGGAAAACGATTAGCCAGGCTACAGGCTTACCAGGAATACCGTCATTCATGGCTGCATTTTCATCCTACTACCTTATTTTGGGACGGCGAGATAAAAAACCTTAGTTTTATCCCATAGATTTTAGGTATTCTAAAATAAGTTCGTCTGCTCAAAATATGAAACCAATAAAATATGCTTTCCTTTTCGTTTGGTTTAATTGCTGTTCACTTTTCTGTTTAAACACATTTGCACAAAGCAATAATTTGTATAGCGCCGGTTATGCAAGTGCGTTTATAGGCGGACTGTATGATGGATATTTCCCTTACCGGCAAATAAAAGTACACGGAGATTTTGGGCTTGGCGCTATTGATAAAATGGACGGCGAATTAACCATGCTCCATGGTAATATTTATCAAACGCAATTTACCGGCAAAACCCGGTTGGTAAAAGATGAACAGAAAACGCCCTATGCGGTTGTTTGCTTTTTCCATGCCACGAAAGTGATCCATGTAGATGCAACATTGGACAAAGCCAGTCTTTACAAATATTTAGATAGTTTGCTTAGCGATCAGAATGGGATGTATGCTATCCATATAAAAGGGAATTTTAGCTACGTTAAAACAAGGGCATTTCCACCGGTTGCGCGCCATCCATATCTACCTTTGGCCAATATGCTGGATAAGCAGCATTTTTTTGAATTCAATCATATAAAGGGTGACCTGGTAGGGTACAGGCTGCCGTCATTTATGGAAGGAGCCCACATCAGTGGCTATCATTTTCATTTTTTATCTGATAAAAAAGATGCCGGGGGCCATATCATCGACCTTAAAACAGACGGTGTAACCATTGAGGTGGATAAATTGGACAGCTATACTGTTGATCTGCCTCAAAATACAGATTTTACCCATTTCGATTTTAAAAAGGACCGTAAAGAGGAGATCAAAAGCGTTGAAAATGGTAAGAAGCAGTAGTATGGGCAATCAACAAAGCATCTGATTAATGATTGATTTAATCTCTGCAATTTCTTTCGCATTTAATGCAGCTATGTAGCTGCCGATCCTTGATTTATCTACCGTCCTTATCTGATCAAGCATAACAGAACCTTTATCGCCTTTTATATCGCAAACTATCCGCGTAGGATACGGCCTGAGTGTATGGGTCAGTGGGGCAACTATTACAGTTCGTATGTACTGATTCATTTCATCAGGCGAAATGATTACACAAGCCCTTGTTTTATTTACCTCGCTGCCCATAGTTGGATCAAGATTGATCCAATGGATTGCATATTGCTTTATTACCATTTCCAATCTGCAAAATCATCATCCTCAAAAACATCGGGAAACAGCAACCCGTCGTCGGCATCGCCAGCCATCTCTTTAAAAGCATCCGCCCAGCCTTTACGTTTTATATCATTAGCCGGACTGATTTCGATATGATTGTCTTTTACTTCAATGTTTACTTCATCCTCAATAAAGCATTCTTTTAAAAAACTTTGAGGAAGAATAATTCCTTTAGAATTGCCTATACTTCTAATATTGGATTTCATAATATAAAGTTATAACAAAATTATAACATGTCCAAAATGGTTGTCCTGATTTTTATCAAAATGACGGAATATAAGTATAGCGATGGATTTTAAACCGTTTAAAATCCATCGCTATTAGATCATCTTCTTAAAAAAACACTGCCACCCTCAGCTTTGCAAAAAACGGAGTTCCCGGCGTAAAGCTCATCTGGTCCACAGGGGCAGTTTCACCTCTTAAACGGCTCACTTCTTCCGCTTCAAATTCGTTCCATTTTGTGTTCAGCAAGTTTTCAATAGTTAAACCAACTTCGTAGCGTTTTTTAGTATAGTTCAATTTCAAATCTGTTACGTAATAGCCATCAGCCTTTAATGTATTGGTATTATTGCCCGGACGGTTGTGCATATAACGGTAACTCAATCCTCCGTTTATGCCATTATCAAACTTAAAATCAAGTCCGCCAGTACTGGTGAAAGTAGGGGCAAGGGCAAGGTAACCGGTATTTTTGGCGCTGTCAGCCAGCCGTGGTCTCGCTAAGTTTACATTCAGATCAGCAAAAAGCCATTTGGCTAACTGGTAGCGCGCAGAAAGGTCGATGCCCTCACGACGGGTTTTGCCACCGGGCTCAATATTTCCGTCGGTGTAAATAAACTCCTGTTGCAGATACAAGTACCATAAAGCTGCGTTGATGTACAGGTGAGGGATAGGTTTCCAGTTCAGCCCCAGATCGGCACCATAGGCAGACGGTATAGTTTTTAAACCATTATTTCCGATCACTGCAATAGCATTATTTGAGTGAAAACCCTTGCCTGCTTTCAAATAAAACTGTACCTGCCCATCAGCGGTATACTCAATATTTACTTTAGGGCTAACAATCACACTGGTTTTTGTGCTGTCGTGATAATTAAAGTTGAAATAATCAATCCGTGAGCCAATATTGAACAGCCATTTACCGCTTTCCAAAGTTTCATCCAGGTAAACCCCTGTATTATTCTGCCGGATATCACCATGGGAAATGTTGCTCAAAAATTGGTATCGCTCCGTTACCAAACTATAATCGGTTCCGTAGGTTCGGTCAAAACGACTGCTCAATCCTATGGTAGAAGTAAGTATGTTTTTACCGAAATAACTCACCTTGCTTAACTTGCCGTTATAGCCGAACATGTCCCTTGATTCTTGTTGCTGTATTTCGTCGCCGTTAACAATGTCATCTGCAAAAAAGGTAGAGTTTACATGGATCAGAAACTTATAATGCGTGTAGTACAACATGTTTTCCATCGTCCAGTTATTTTTCAGGTCGGTGCTGAGTTTGGCTATGGCATTTATCCTGCTGCTTGAGCCACCCTGGGCGCTGTCAATAGTTCCAAAACGATCGATAGTAACCGGGGCTGCGGGAATCTTGACAGGATTACCATTGTCATCAATAGCAGTGGTCCCTGCCGCCACAGCACGCTGGGGTATCTCGCCGGAAGCTATCCAGCTTGTACTGAAGGTAGATGCACTAAGTGATAGTTTGTTATTAGCTCCTAACTGTTTGGTGTATTTACCGAAAACGTTGGTGCGTTTATAGTGTTCCGGTAGTTTAAATGCGCCATCGGTATAATTGTACTCGCCGGCTATGTAGGCATTCTCACCGTTTTGTTTGGCTTTATTGCCAAGCAGATCGATCATACCCATCACACGGAAAGTATTAAACTGGCCGCCTTCCAGGCTAACAACGCTTTTATCCAACGCATCTTTGGTCGTATAACTTAAATAGCCTGCCGTAGTAAAATCGCCATGGTCTGAATAATAAGGTCCCTTTCCGAAATCATAGGTGGATACCGTTTCAGGTATCATAAAGTGCAGGTCGGCATAGCCCTGCCCGTGTATGTGCGATACCATGTTTACAGGCATGCCATCCACCGAAACATTCAGATCGGTGCCATGATCGGCGTCAAAACCGCGTATAAATATTTGCTCTGCCTTTCCGCCGCCCATGTGCTGGGCAATAAATAAACCGGGTACCAATCTCATCAGGTCCTGTGATGAATTTACCGGGCGCAGGCTCAGGTCCAAAGCACTGATGGTGTGGAACGAACTGCTGTTGAGTGAGGGTGATATTACCACTTCTTTTAAATCTAAATTCCCGCGTGTAAGGGCAATAATTATCTTTTTGCCTGATTTATCAGTGGTTATCATCTTCGTTTTGCAGCCGATGCATGATATTGTTAATACGGATGTATTATTGGGCAATATTATCCTAAAGTCGCCATTTTTATTTGCGCTGATTGATTTACCGCCAGCAGTAATGGTTGCATATTCAACAGGTTGACGGGTAGCACTGTCTATCACTTTGCCCCTAAACAGGTATTGTGCATTTGCCAGTTGGGTAGTAAAAACGAGAAATAATATAAATAAAAGTATATTTTTTGATAGTTGCATTTTTAAATAGGATAAGTATTCAAAGCATGAACTTTGAATTTTTAGAACAATAAGATTTTAAGCAATACTCCTTCAGAAGATCAATAAATAAAGATGCCGTCTATTGCTCAGCTGGCTAAGATTATTTTTTGATCTGATAAAGAGTTGAGAAAATTTATCCTAACTGAGGGGGACGTAAGATAGCATTGTAGCTATCAGGTAGCTTAATGCGGTTATTAGGGATAGCGATCACCTGTAACAACTGTGTGTAAAATTTCACATCAGGTGTAGCTTCGCAATAAGCTTCCTGTACCAGGTTCTTTTGCGTTTCGCGTTCAGAAGCATTTTGTTTTTCTTCGGCCTGCTTAACCTTTTTCATCAGGTAACATTTGCCGTTACAATGCAGCCAGGGCTTGTTTCGATTTTCGCAAAGTTTGGACGCTATATAACTCCTGTTCATCTCAAACCCTGCATAAATAAAAAAGCGTGTAAAACTGCAGCTAATGATACAGACAATGAGTAATACGGAAGTCAGTTTGTACTTCATAATGCAGTGGCGCAAAATTAAGCGCATTTGTTTATTTTACAACTGTTACGTTCAAAAAATGATTTATGGTTGCTTTCGGGGAGAATAATAATTGGAAATAGTTGATTTTCAGACAATAACTTAGTTGATATTGTATCGTTTTATTTTAATTGGATATTCCTTTATCTTTCGTACTTTTAAGCCTTCTCAGGGCTTATAATAACCTACCTGTTGCAACCAAATTTATGTATAAGTACCTTCTTGTTATTTTTTTTTTATGGGCAAATTATGTCAATGCCCAATCTGACGGTGCCATGTTCGGGGCATCACCAACTCACCAGGGCGTATATCCTGCAACTAACCACACCTCTTTAGGTGATGTAAAATGGAAGCTCAAAACCGCGGGCAAAATATTTTCTTCTCCTGCAATTTACCGTGATGCCGTTTATATCGGCAGCGAAGATCATAACCTGTATGCTGTTAATAAAACAACAGGTAAGCTTCTATGGAAATTTAAAACAGGCGGAGCGGTGCATTCATCACCGGCGGTGTATAGAAATGTGGTTTATTTTGGTAGTTATGACGGCTTTTATTATGCGCTGGATGCAGTAACAGGCAAATTGAAGTGGAAATTTAAAACAGGCGGTGAAAAGAAAGTAGGCTCAAAAGGTCTGTGGACAATGAAGCCCGAGGAAATGTACATGGATGATCTGTATGATTTCTTCCTGTCATCGCCGGTGCTTAATCTCAATGATCGCGACCTGACACTATACTTTGGCAGCAGCGATGGCAATTTATACGCATTAAATGCTTTTACCGGTAAAAAGAAATGGGCATTTAAAACGGGCGGTCTGATACATACCAGTCCTGCTTTATACCAGGGCAAGATCTATTTTGGAAGCTGGGATAGGTTCTTTTACGCAATTGATGCCAAAACAGGCAAACTGCAATGGAAATTTGAAACCGGAAATCAACCGGTTTATCATGTACTGGAAGGCATACAGGCGTCGCCGGCCTGTGCTGATGGCAGGGTTTATTTCGGCTCGCGCGATGGATACTTTTATGCCCTTGATGCCGGTACAGGTAAAACGGTATGGAAGTATGCCGCTGATAATTCCTGGGTATTAACCACAGCGGCTGTAAAGGGCGGCATGGTCTATTTGGGCACATCAGATACTTATTTATTCCTTGGGTTTGATGCTAAAACCGGTAAGGAGAAAATACGCTATAAAACTAACGGATATGTTTATTCATCACCCGCTATTGCCGGTAACACCGCTTATTTTGGCGATTTCTCAGGTAATTTATGCGCGGTTGACCTTAGTACAGGAA
>FTJA01763611.1_pt1 | contig 13384 bp, 5 predicted proteins | sample 1689021 | NCBI WGS metagenome assembly FTJA01 (sample SAMEA3914874, study PRJEB12502) | metagenome | biome: forest; material: soil | place: Canada | collected 2011-07-03 | depth 0.3 m | reverse complement strand
GCTTCGCCTAACCAGGCGTTTACCTGTGCTGCGGTGAAATTTTTTGCATATGACGGAAGTGTTTGAATTAAATAATCACAATCATGTATTACTGTATATGAGCCACTCCATATGTCCCAATTCCACCCTCCAAGATTTTCCTGCATGGAGCTTGTCTGATCACGGCTCAGGGCCTCACCTGTAGTAGCAGGGGTCGGGCTGATGATCCAGAAGAAGTTTAGGCCCCTTTGAGGCGAATACCTGAAGTCTTCAATAGGCAGTTCGCTATACAAACGTGCCATGTAAGCCTGGATACCTGCGGATGTTGAAAAAACATCCGGGTCCTGAATAATATTTTGAGGCGGGATGTTAAGCTTTCTGCAAGCCGATGCACACACCGCTAAAATTGTTAATAATATATAGATATATCTTTTCATGATCTGTTTTGATTAGAATTTCACATTTAAACCAACATTGTACAATTTATCAAGCGGATACAAATACCCGTATAAACCTGTAGGATGCTCAGGGTCAACATATTTTAATTTTGTCCAGGTGACCAGGTTATAGCCGTTTGCAAATACCCTGATTCCTTTAATACCAATATGTGATAAAACCGATGCAGGCAACGTATAACCTATTTCGGCACTTTTAAGCCTTACATAAGCAGCGCTCTGAAAGTTAAATGATGAATTGGAGTTAGCCGTGGTCCCGGTGTAAGCAAAATTACCCGGTGCCCATGCGGTATTGGGGTTGTATGGATCTGCATTCGGGTTGGACGGGTGCCAGTTATCCAGGAATTGCGTTAATGCACTGCCGCCGCCCCAAAGTGGAATATTTAATTGCTCGATGTATGAAATATCAATTTTGGCAGCTCCCTGGAACAGCAAATTGAAGTCGAACCCTTTATAGGAACCGCCTAAGTTCAGGCCATAAGTTATTTGAGGTGTTACTGTTCCACCGTTAGGATTACTGCCATAAGCTATCGGGTGGTTATCATTTCCATCGATCTGTCCGTCGCCGTTCCAGTCAAGGTAATTATAGTCACCGACTACAGTACCGCGGCCAACATAAACCGGGCTGTTCAGTATCTGGCTATAATTTTGATATTGTCCTGAACCGCCTAATCCCCATTGAATTCCGGTATTTCTGTTCCCCTGATTTTGCTGCCAATCCAGATATGAGTTACCATGTTTGGATTCAGCATAAACCGTATTCATGGTACGGGCATAAGAGAAGATACCTTTTATATTGTAACTGAATTTACCGATATGGTTCCTGTGAGTTACTTCAAAATCAAAGCCCTTAGTGCGATCGCCATTAAGGTTTTGCTGCGGCAGCGGAGTACCTATAACATCAGGCACCTGCAGCGTATTGGCTGAAAACAAGCCTGATCTGTTGCGTATAAAATAATCAAAGGTGATTCCTAATGCGCCTTTCCAGGCATCAAAATCAATACCGGCATCAAAGGTATGCGATGTTTCCCATCCAATATTTGGGTTAGGTAAACCTGTACTTTGTACGGCATTTATAAAGCCGTTGCCAAATACCGACCCACTTGGTAATTGATTATTATTGCCACCTGCCGGATAGTAATAACCCTGAAGGAACTGGAAGTATAAAGTGTTATCATCACCTAATACACCGTATGAGGCACGCAGCTTAAACTGGTCTATGAACGAAAGTGCAGAGGAGTTTTTCCAGAAATCTTCTTCAGATACGTTCCAGGCTGCGGAACCGGATGGAAAAAATCCGCTTTTCTGGCTTGGTGGAAATTTTGATGATTCATCATTTCTGAAACTGAACTCGGCCAGATATATACCCTTGTAATCATAATGCAATCTTCCAACAAGCGAATTGGTTGCGTATTGATATAATCCATTACCATCCTGGGTGGCATTTTGATTAGTTGTGTTTCCTGCAAATAATTGATCAACCGGTATAGCAAGTTGCCGGTATGCACCGAAGTTATCAGCGCTTTGTCCGTTACCTTCATAAAGCAACAACGCGCTAATATTATGTACACCTTTAAAAGTATGATTATAGTTGAGTGATAACTGATCAGTATTTTGAAGATAATTATAATACTGTCTCTGAACATAACTGGGTGCACCGGTTAAAGTTGGATTATAGGTATCGGTAGCCGCATCATAGCTATAAAGGTTATATGATTTCCCAAACTGCTTATTATCTTGTATTTGCGCATTATAACTATACAGCCCTTTCAGGGTAAGACCGTCAATAAAAGGAAATTTATACTCCAGGCTGATCGATCCGTTAAAGAATCTATTATTTTGTTTGCTAGAGCCATTGATATTTGAATTTTCGAATGCCACGGGGTTCCCACCATCAACAAGACCTAAACCTAAATATGCCGGATTGTTATTGGCATAAATTGTTTGCGTAGGCAATTCGCGCCAGGTTTCCCTTGTTGTCCACCAAACAGAGGTCAAAGGCGCATCTTTTTGATCCATTATGGCACTCAGATTCAAATTAACTGTAAGATTGTTAGTTATCTTGCTGGTAATATTTGAGCGCACGTTGTAACGCTTGTAGTACAAATCATTACTCGTTAAAAAGCCATCCTGACCGGTAAAACCTCCGCTTAACAGGTAAGTTGTAGTTTCATTTCCGCCCGTTGCACTCAGGTTATGCTGCGCCTGAAATGCCGATTTCTTGAAAACCGCATCGTACCAATCCGTACTCTTTTTGGCGCCACTGGCGTAATCGGCAAAATCCTGTGGCGTATAAACAATTCTGCCGCCGTTAGAATTATGCATTGACAGCTGATTACTAAGCGTCATGTACTCAATCGCATTTACCGGTTTGGGTAAACCCGATGGTACCTGCGAGCCAAAAGTTCCGGAATAATCAAGCTGAAGTGTGCCTTTTTTGCCCTTTTTGGTGGTTATTAGAATTACACCGTTTGCCGCTTTAACACCGTAAACTGATGCTGCGGCATCCTTTAAAACTGAAACGCTTTCAATATCATTCGGATCAAGCCTTGACAAAATATTGCTCGTTCCTGTTGAATTATCACCGTTACCCCCAGTAACACTAAAATCAGGCATTTCTATTCCGTCGATTACCACTAACGGGTTATTCCCATATCCCCTGATGGAGATATTATTGTTAAAGTCTCCCGGCTCGGACGTATTTTGCATTACCTGCAAACCGGCAACTTTACCGGTTAGCATGTTTTCAACATTTTCATTCTTTGTAGTAACAATATCTTTGCTTACTACTGACGACACAGCTGTGGTAAGTGACAATTTCTTTTGACTACCGTAACCTACAACTACCACCTCATCCAATGAGGAGGAATTGGGGATCAAACTAACGCTAATAGGTTTAAGATCGTTAATTGCGACCTCTTTGGAAGTAAAACCAATAAAGGAGAAAACGAGTGTTTGCCCCGGATTTGCGTTGATTGAAAATTTACCGCTTGCATCGGTAACTGTGCCCGCACTTGTTCCCTTAAGTTTAACGGATACACCGGGCAGTGTTCCGCCTTTTTCGTCCAATACTGTACCCTGAATTTTGCCCGCATTTTGGGCAAAAACAGAAACAGTCATGAGCAAGCCCAGCAATAAAGCAAGGTGCGGGGAGAGAACAATTTTGATTTTAGCCGAGCAGAAATTAATCAGTCGGCTACGACAGGTAAAAAATTTCTTCATAAATAAAATAGGTTAAGTTGGTTTATAAAATGCTAATGCATCACCCCTGACTAATTGGTTTATCCGGGGTTTCGGTACACAATGTTAGCGTGGTGGTATTAAAAAATGGGTTAAAAAATGGGTTAATTCTCTAATAATTTTATTAACCGTAGGATAATATTGATTTATCCGGGCCCCATAAAAAGAAAACTCGAAGTAAACAATGGAGGGAGTAGAGAGAGAAAGTGGATTAAGGCCTCTCCAAAGGAGGGGCCTTTAAAAGCACTATCATTAAAACTGTAATTTGAAAAGTTTTGGCGAGGGATTGGGCTGAGACTTAATCAATCAAAATAATTTACTGAATTATCTTTTCAAATCCGGTATGATACTCTGTACCGAATGATTTTTTGTACTCGATCATAAATTGCTCATACACCTTTCGGGCGTATTCAATTCCTTTTAATTTTCTGAGACCTTTTAACTGGTATTTGAGTGCGGTATCATTAAAGAGATCTATATCTAATATTAATTTTGTTAAGTCAAGAACCAACTTCAAATCACCGGCTTGATAATGCTTCTTCAATTCAGGTTGAAGCAGACTGATCAATTGTTCCTCATAGGTATTTTTGTAATCATCCAGCCACTGATCGGGCATATCCCCTAAGAGTGTCCCCCTGGAAATGACATCAAAATGCTCCAATATGGCCTGATCATTACGTGCCTGGTTTTCTTTAATGATGGCGGATATAAAGAAATAATCACAAAAGAAATCGTCGTTGATTTTAAATAAATAATTATCATTCAGGAAGGTCAATTCAATTCCGTTTATATCACTGATAATATTTCTTAAGTGATTAAAAGTTACCCCCTTTATATTTTTTGTTTTAGCTACATCCTTATCAGGCCACAGCGTGCAGGATATCTTTTTGGAAGTAATCCCGTTACCATCCTGGCTGTTTAGTAAGATCAGGATAAACAGCTGTTTGATTTTAGGGCTGAACAGATAGGTGATGTCTTTCCCATTTTTATCAAACACTAAAAATTCTCCCAGCACATAAGTGGTATTTCTCTTTTTCTCGGCACTCTTCCTTTCAAGCGGTAAAGCCGCGTCATTTTCTGTTTCAAATAATGGAGTACCGGGCCTTCTTTTATACATCAGTATTAAGCCGGCAATCAACAGCAGGGCAATCGCCGGTGCTCCGATATAGATCAAAGCATCGGATGATCTTTTTTGAGGATTAAGCGATCTGGAATAAATAGCACTGCTTACAGGCGGGGCCAACAGCGAATAAATTTTTATGGTTGAATTTATTCTATCGGTAAACTCCTGGATGGTACAATAGAATTCGTTGGTTTTACGGTTAAAAAAAAGGTTAATATCCGACTCTATCCGCTCGGAAGTTACCGGTATAGGTGCACTTACAACCTCGTATGCCCCATCCTTAAGTGAAAATTTGTATAATTTTATTTCTGTTTTGGCTATTTCATGCGGGTAGCATAAGGCATAGAAATATTTTTTATCTGCTGAAAGGATCAAATTATTTGCCGGGACAAATACTTCTTTACCGGCGGGATGTATGGCCCAGCATTTTTTAATAGTGTGATCTTTTAAATTGATGCGGTACAGATCATAAAATTGCTTCCCCCCAATAATTTGGTTGCCCGATTCGTTACCATAGCCCCCGAATAAAAAAAGCTCGTTATTATTATCAGAATTACCTATAGCTGCAAAAAAGCGCGGGGTTAAGGTATCGCCTTTAAAAACTACTTTCTCCCAACGATCCGATGCCTTGTCATATTTTGAAAATGTATTGTAATAGCTGTAGGCCCCATATCCGCCGAACATATAAAAAGTATCCTGCTTCAGGTCATAAAAAATATTGTGATGATGCCGCTGCTGAGGAAGTATGATTCTGCCAATGGTTTCCCACTTTAAATTATTCTTGTTCATATCAAGGGCCGCCACACTTGGCATTCCTTTAGCGATGTCAAACAATTCATAGATATAGCACTTGTTTTCCTTAGCGTTGAAAATGCTTTTGCCAAGCACCATACTGACAGGCATTTTATTCTGATAAGCAATAGCAGCCGACCCTTTTAATTCGGAATCAAACGTAATGAGGGAGTCCTTTTTGAAAATAAAAAGACTTTGGCTGAGCGTATTAAAATTCAGACCTGCAACTTCCTTAAAAGACTCTTGGTATACCGGTTTCCAAAAATATGACTGATTGATCAGCCAGATAGGGTTTTCCACCAGGCCAGTAACGTCTCCTTCCTGATCGTGAACCTGGATACCCTTCCACTCATCCAGCGGAAATACATAACTTTTATTATCATCACTAACTGCCAGGTTTTTGATGGCCATATTGGGCACCTCAGTATAATATTGGTTTTTACCGAATACAAGGTTGCCAGGTATCTTACCCTTAAATCCGAACCCCTCAGCCCGGTATAATTTATTATTGATGTAAATGCTTACTTTATCGCCCTTCAGGTCCAGGTCAACCTTCACTTTCATCCACTTTTCTTTTTTGAGTAATGAAGCCTGTAAAGGAATCTTTATTTTATTGCTTTGCCTGTCAATATTAAAATTTAAATAACCGGCTCCATTCATATACAGATAGCTCAGGCTGTATGAATTGTCCTTGTCGGCAAGGTTAAACACATAACCCAAATGCGCATTGTCCCATAAAGAAAGATCAAAATTAATTGACAAGTGATCCCGGAACACGGGTAAATCAGAACTAAATACATGCAGGGAAGTGCGCTTTGTCAATAAACTATCATTCGAGTTGAACAGTAAACCCTGGGCTTTACTATCCGGAAACTGGAGGGTCAGGACAAAAAGAAATAATACTTTAAAATTCAGAAGTAAAATCTTATTAGTTTTCAGCATCGATAGAAATCCCTTAACTGATAGAACAGGAATCTGAACTATTCAATTTTTAGTACTAAAATAGTTTTTTTTGGGGAAGTAGGCATTAGAAATTGAAAACAGTTCTGATTAAATAATTCCCTGTCGATAAACCATTTAACAATTTTAACATAATTTAACACACCCAGCCTTTTGGTTACTAACTATTTAGTTATATCTTAGGGAACCTAAATCAACCTTATGAAGTTCACAATTTTGTTAAGTTTTCTTTTTTCTCTGTTTTCATTTTCAGTATTTGCTCAACGTAATTATTCAATAAAAGGTGTTATAGGTGACAGCGTAGACCGCATAAAACTGCCCAATACATCAGTAGCGGTACTGAACGCGAAAGATTCGACGCTGGTTACTTTTACACGCACTGCCGAAGATGGCTCATTTGCAATAAACGGGCTTGGCAAAGGAAAATTCATTCTGCTATTAGCCTACCCTGATTATGCTGATTATGTGGACAATTTCCGTCTCGATTCAGCTAAACAAGTCTACAGTTTCGGCAATATCAACCTGCAGCTGAAATTACGCTTATTACACGAGGTAATCATTAAGGGCACGGCGGCACAAATAAAAATCAAAGGCGATACAACAGAATATAATGCCGCGGCCTTTAAGATACAACCCAATGCAAAAGTAGAGGATTTGCTGAAGCAGCTACCGGGGATACAGGTAGACAAGGACGGGAAAATTACCGCGCAGGGCGAAACAGTAAGTAAGGTATTGGTTGACGGCGAAGAATTTTTTGGCGACGACCCCACCCTTGTTACCAAAAATATACGCGGCGACATGGTAGATAAGGTACAGCTTTATGATAAAAAGAGCGACCAGGCCACCTTTACCGGCATTGACGACGGGCAAAAAACAAAAACCATCAATATTAAACTGAAGGAGGATAAGAAGAACGGCTATTTTGGCAAAATTGATGCAGGGTATGGAACCGACGACTTTTACCAGGCACAGCTCTTATTTAATATGTTTAAAGCAAAAAAGAAATTTTCTGTATTCAGTACCACAAGTAATGATGGCAAAACGGGCCTGGGCTGGCGGGATAGTCAAAAATATGGATCATCAGACAATGTGCAGGTAAACGACGATGGTGGAATTTACATTAACGGGGGCAACGGTGATGACCTGGATTCGTGGAACGGGAATTATGATGGCAAGGGCATCCCAATGGCTACAAACAATGGGGTACATTACGATACCAAATGGAATAATGATAAAGAGTCGCTCAATACGAATTATAAAATAGGGACCTTAACAGTTGACGGGGTTGACAATACTTTATCACAAAACAATTTACCTTCGGGACAGATCCTCAATACCAACTCAAACCAAAATTACCATAATTATATGTTCAGGAATAAGCTGGACGCTACCTACCAGGTAAAACTGGATACCACTTCGAATTTGAAATTGATAGTTGACGGGACATCAAAGAACAGTCAAACACGCAGCAGCTATTTGTCAAGCACTCGCAAGAATAATGACAGCCTGGTAAATACAAGCGACAGGAACATCAGCAACAATGTGGACACTAAAATATTTGATGCAAGCGCGTTTTACACTAAAAAATTCAAGAAAAAAGGGCGCACTTTTTCCTGGAACCTGAGCGAGGCCTATAATGAGAGCCAGGCAAAGGGGAATTTAAAAACGGACATCAATTACTATAGCACACAGCCAACGCCTGACAGTTCAAAAATTGTAGACCAATATAAAACCAATCGTCTTGAGAGCTCACTGCTGAACAGTAATATAACCTATACTGAACCTTTGTCCAAAACGTTTTCTATTATTTTTAACTACGGATTAGGCATTGATAACAGCACGGCCGACAGGAAATCATTCAACAAAGCGCCGGATGGTTCTTATACAGTGCTTGACAGCATATACAGCAACAATTATAAGCTGAGGCAACTCTCCAACGAGGGGGGCGCCATATTTAATTACAAAAAGGGGAAAACCACTATCAACTTTGGCACTAAGGTAAGTGATGTCAGTTTTCAACAAGTAAATGAGTATACCGGCGATGTATTTAAGCGAAACTTTATCAACTGGACTCCGCAGGCCGGCTATCAATACAAGTTTTCGCAGATGTCAAATTTGGGCCTTAATTACACGGGTAGAACCACACAACCAACGGTTGACCAGATACAGCCTGTATTGGTAAATACCGACCCGCTGAATGTCATTATTGGCAACCCCAACCTGACACCCTCCTATACCAGCAACCTGCGGTTGAATTATGGTTCGTATAAAGTTTTGAGCGATCAGTATTTAGGTGTATACGCTAATTATTCGTTTACCTCAAATCCAATTGTGAATAGCACGGTTACGGATTCGGCTGGTAAAAGCACCACCCAATATGTAAACCTGAATAAAATGCCCCATAATTACTACGCCTCTATTTATTACGGGCGCAAACTATCGGCATCGGGTATTAGTGCCGGTTTTGACTTTAATGCCAATGGCAATAAAAGCTATAACCTATCAAACAGCGAACTTAATATTATTACCGCCAATACCTATTCCGGCAGTTTGCGGATTCAAAAGTATGTAGAAAAGAAGTATGATTTCTATCTTTCATTCGGGCCAAGTCTAACGTACGGGGGATCATCCCTGCAACGCAATTTGAATAATAATGGTCATGGATGGAATGGCTATGGCGGGTTCACCGTTTTCTTGCCGGGTAAATTTTCGATCAGCTCAGATGCCAACTATCAATACAATTCAAAAACGCCGACCTTTAACCAAGACTATTCCAGGGTGTTATGGAATGGCAGGATAGTCAAATCGTTCACCAAACAGGAGAGTTTTAAAATTAACCTGATATGCAATGATATATTGAATCAAAATTCCGGTTTCGACAGGAGTTCGAACGGTAATTTGATCACCCAGAATAGCTATACTACTATTAAAAGATACTTTATGCTAACGCTTGTTTGGGATTTTAACAAAATGGGCGGCGGCGTACCTAAAAAATGATGATCATGAAATACAAAAACTTTATTCTCAGTTTCATCCTGATATTCAGCAGTAAACTGATATTGGCGCAACATGCACATTTTACCACCTCTGGCACTATCGAGTTTGATAAAAACGTGAATGTTTATGGGCTGATGACCAGGCAGATCAACAAGGATAACGAGGTATTTACAGTACCCGCGTTGGAGGCCTATAAGAAGAACAACCCACAATTTAAAGTATTGAAAAGCATCTTATCATTTAGCGATAACAAAACTTTGTATACCCCCGTTCCTACTGACAACCCGCCCAACAGTTTTTTTGGCGGCGGCCCGATGGTTAACCAGGGCAATACCATTTATACCGATCTTTCGACAAGCAGCGAAATAAGCCAGAAAGAAGTTTTTGAAGAAACTTTCCTGCTAAAAGACAGCACAAGAAAGATCAAATGGAAAATAACTGACGAGACCCGTGCAATAGCCGGCTATACCTGTCGCAGAGCAAATGCGATCATCCTGGATTCTATTTACGTGGTTGCTTTTTATACCACGGAGATCCCGGTTTCGGGTGGGCCTGAGTCCTTTTGCGGGTTGCCTGGCATGATACTAGGCGTAGCACTTCCGCACGAAAACGTAACCTGGTTTGCAACCAAAGTAACTGACATGACCCTTGCACCTAATAAATTGATGCCCCCTAAAAAGGGAAAGCCCGTGGATGAAAAGGCTTTTCGCGCGAGGCTGCAGGCAGCTTTTAAAGATTGGGGCAGCTGGTCGCCGGGATTTTTTAAAGGGTTTTTACTCTAACCATCATAGCCTAAAAGGCATGCACTGCAGGGAACTTTGTTTCTGCGGCGCTTTTTTAACTTCATAATCTGTGCTGGTGGGAGTTACATTGCGCTAACTTAGACCAGTGAAGGCCTATGGGCCTATGTTTCGGTTGTTTTTACCGTCGGCTGGTTTACGGCCTACACACTTCATAATGGCTTTAAACAGGCTGATGGTACTGCTGTCAATAATAAATATCCGTTTGAGCAACTCCTTGTCCGGGTGGCTGTCCGATAAAAGTTCCTTATAACGCAGGTAAAGCTTTTGATATGCGCTGCAAATAATGTTTCACTTCTTTTAACGTTGGCATCGCTTAATGTACTGCGGGGCGGCGTATAAGTAATCCCCAAATGGTTAAGCTTATCGCCATAGGCGGCTAGGCCATGCGTTACCTCACGCAGGGAAGTGCAATTGTTCATGATGCAGTAAAGCATGCATACCAGATGTTCCCATGATTTACATCGTTTACAGTAACGGCCTGCATCATGTTCTTTTACCAGGCTGGCAAAAGTTGACCGATTGATCATACTTGCCAATTGTGCGAAGTCGAGTAGGCAAGGGCATTTCAGCCCAAGCCTCTCCCAGCACTGGACGTGAGACTCTCACCTCATCCAGCGCTTCCAAAGTCAGGTTTTCTCTTCTTACCAAAAGTCGGAGGTACTAACGCCCAGTGTGCAAACAGATTTGGCTGGGTATTATAGATGGTAACTAACCACTTAACTGCCCGCATTTTTCCAATACCTTTATTACACATTGTCCATTCGATCAGCTTCTTATTCAGCCAGTGCCACAGTCCTACTGTGGTCCATTTATGGAATTTACAATAGTAGTTCATCCAGCCTCTGATTTTAACATTCAAGGCTTTAGACATTTGCTGTATGTTTCCTCTGAATTTCCTGATTGAAAACTTCCTGATTTTATCCCTAACCTCATTTTTAGCGTCTTCACTCATACAGGCCGCTGTTAATAACTTTAGGCCGTATTTTGTGGGCGTAAACCTGGGTTTAAATGTATAGCTCAAGAAGTTGAAACCGGTTTGTGGATACGATATCCCTCTGTGCCGCTCGTTTCTGCAGTAGGCGATTTTGGTTTTCTGCTCGCTGATTTCCAGCTTACATTCCTTAAATCTTTCTGCAATTTTACTACGTAAGAACAAAGCCTGCTTTTCACTGATGCAATGAACGACTAGGTCATCTGAATAACGTTCAAAACGGATGCTTGGATGCTTCTTTTCCATCCACTTATCGAATACAAAGTGTAAAAAGATATTTGCCAGCAAACCACTTACGACACCGCCCTGAGGAGTTCCTTTCGTGCGCTGCTCGATCGCTCCGTCCTGACGTTTAACATCTGCTTTTAGCCAGCGCTCGATATACATCAGTACCCATTTTTCTTTAGTGTAATGCCGTACCCCTTTCATCATTAACTCATGGTCAATGGTATCAAAAAATTTAGCAATGTCTATATCCAGTACCCAGCCAGTCCAGCTACACCTGTTCTGCGCGGATTGTATGGCCATGTGGGCATTCTTGCCCGGCCTGTATCCGTAACTGTCAGGATGAAACGTAGGGTCGACTTTGGGTTCTAAATACGATTTTACTACTTGTTGGGCCACGCGATCTAAGACTGATGGTATGCCTAGACTTCTGGTACCTCCTGATTTCTTGGGTATTTTCACTTCCCTTACGGGTTTTGGAAAATAACTCCCTGAACTCATTCGGTTCCATAATTTGTAGACATTACTTTTCAGTTGGCCCTCAAACTGCTCAATGCTTTGTTCATCCGTACCCGCTGCGCCTTTGTTGGCCTTCACTAAACGAAAGGCCTCCAAGATCATCTCTCTGGTAATCGGATGTTCCTTTGTTTCAAAATAGTCAATCATCCCTGTTACAGTTGTTGGTTAAATTTAAAACTGACTCCGGTTCACACCCTTCGCTACGCTTTACTTTCGTAAAGCATCAAACACTACTACGATGGAAGCCGCCACCATGCAGCCTATTGGTATTTGCCTTACGGGTTCTCCGTTTGTACTTTCCCTTAGCATTGCTGCATGATTTCCCTTGTTCCGTTAGATTGCCTGACACAGGTTCCTGCCACCTTTACACCGCCTGCTAACTAACCAGCACCAGATTACTGCTGTTAGATTTTATTTCTCGGTAGACCTATAATCCCTCCGATTTCAGCAGGATATATGGACATATCGATGTTTTATTATGGTGATTTACTCTCGTTCAGCTCCCCGTGTCTCACCTGACAAGATCTGCTCTGCCTTTTCTTTGTCGCTCAGTACCAGGCCCTTTCGAACAAAGCACCACAAAGTGGTTTGAAGGATTTGTCTGTCACTCCCTTCGATGGGCCTCCCATCATCAATCTAACAGCATGTACTTAGCCATAAGTACTTCAAGGCACACTATCGGCTGTCCGGTAAATGTTGTACCTTTAAGCATACTTTTTGAGTGTCGTAACTTAAAGGTATAAAAAACGGGACGGCTTAGGCTTAGGCCTTCCCGTTTTTTTTTAGCTTTTACCGGACAACAATGTTTTTAAAACTAAGTCTTAATGACATTAGTTTTTACCTCGCTCCTGTTACCGGCATAGCTGCTACCACGCCAGCCACTGCAAAATGATAAATTCCTGATCCCACTTTCAACCCTACGTAGCCATCTTCTGATTTGCCAATGGTAATGTCTTTATCAAGGGCCAATGCTTTATCTCCTTCGGTTATTTCATCAGCCTGCGTGGCAGGGAGGAAAATATCCGCTTTGGTGTTGGCGGGTATCTCGATGGTATAATAGGTTTTGCCGTCTTTAATTTCCCAGCCGGAAGTAAGATTGCCGTAATAGGTTTGCAGGCTGGCAGTTGCATTGGTAAAGCCGCCGCCGGGATGGGGCATTATTTTGATGTGCTTATAACCGGCTCCATCATCATAAGTATCCATCCCGGCGGCGGCTTTACCAATGCAACTGCCAGCCTGCAAACCTATTACGGCAATCTTACTTCCGGCTGGGAAATTAAAGACGGCAAAACCTATTATA
>FTJA01003485.1_pt1 | contig 13432 bp, 9 predicted proteins | sample 1689021 | NCBI WGS metagenome assembly FTJA01 (sample SAMEA3914874, study PRJEB12502) | metagenome | biome: forest; material: soil | place: Canada | collected 2011-07-03 | depth 0.3 m | reverse complement strand
GAGACGAGTTTAATATTTCATTACCTGCCATTGCATTGCGCTTTATTGTTGCAGAATAGCTATCAAATGTTGCTGACGATAAAATGAGCATCAGCACAAATAACGGCGCCGAAAGGCCATATTTCAGCAAAGCCCTCTTCCTGGATTTATTTTTTTGGATCATCATAATGCGTTGTTTTAATAAAGTTTGATTAAAAAATGTGTTAACTAAATTATTTATTGGTGTTTCAAACGTTTGACTAAGTAATAACATGGCGTATTCTTTTTTATCCCCCGCTGATCTTAATACGCCTTCATCAGCGATAAACTCGTGTACAATTTTCAGTTCTTTTCTGAAAAAATATACCGCCGGGTTAAACCAATTAAAAATTACAACGATTTCCATAAATAGAATGTCTGCAGAATGCCATTGCACTGCATGTATATTTTCATGCTCGCAAATGAGAGGACTCACTGATGGGCCGTTTAGATAGATCTTTTTGAAAAATGAATAGGATGAAGGGCCAGTAGAAAAGAGGATCATCCTTTTAACAGCCAGTAACCTGGTAAGCAGGTTAACTGAAAAAATAACTACGCCTATTATATATAGAAATAAAATCACCTGACCAAATGTTAAATGATTTTCAGTAGTTGATGGATTGGCAAATATATTTATGGGTTCAGCTTGAATCGTATATTTTATTTGCCGGGTAACACTTAGCCGTTCAACCCAGCCTGTATGAATATTGGGTATCATAAAAGACACCAACAGGGAGCACAGCAAATACATTCTGTTCAATTGAAAAAATGTTTCTTTTTTCAGAAATATCAGATAGAATCCAAGCAATACGGCTATACATAAATCAGCCAGTATGATATATGGCGCTACGCTCATGTTTGTATGGTTGGTTATAATTAAATTTTTAGTTATTCAAAGCTAGATAATGTATTTCAAATTACCAACTAAAATATTAGTTATTGTTTTGCTTTTTTAAAAATACATGCTCATAGTATTATAAGGAAGATAAATAAGGTTGCCAGGTTTGAATTTTCCTGATCAATAACATGATGATACAAGATAGGCTTTGTTGGCTGTGTATTTGGGAGTTTTAGTTATATTTGACCCCTGCACGGCTGCTGGCAGCCGGAGCATATATTTTATGATAATGCTATTCGAAAATGAAAGATAAATATGAGCTTGTAATTGGTTTGGAAGTACACGCTCAACTATCTACCTTAAGTAAAGCTTTTTGCTCAGATTCAGCTGCTTTTGGCGCCGGCCCGAATGAGCATGTTAGCGTAGTTTCGTTAGGGCACCCGGGTACTTTACCTTACATCAATAAAAGAATGGTTGAGTATGCAGTAAAAATGGGCTTAGCCTGTAATTGCAGCATCAACCTGAATAATACCTTTGCACGTAAAAATTATTTTTATGCCGACCTGCCCAAGGGCTACCAGATCACGCAGGATCAGTCGCCGATCTGCATAGGCGGCCATATCCTGGTTAGGCTGTCTGACGGCACACAAAAAAATATCGCTATTGATCATATCCACATGGAAGAGGATGCCGGTAAAAGCATGCACGATCAGCATCACGCCGATTCATTGATCGATCTGAACAGGGCAGGGGTGCCTTTGATAGAGATCGTGTCGGAACCGGATATGCGAAGCAGTGAAGAGGCCTGGCAATATTTGACCGAAATACGCAAATTATTGCGTTATCTGGATATCTGCGATGGTAATATGGAAGAAGGCAGTATGCGTTGCGATGCCAATATTTCGGTAAGGCTTAAAGGCGCAACTGAATTTGGCAATCGGTGCGAGGTGAAAAACCTCAACTCCATTCGTAATGTGCAGCGGGCCATTGACCATGAATTTGAAAGACAGGTAGGTATTCTTGAAAATGGCGGGCATATAGAGCAAAATACCTTAAATTTTAATGCTGAAACCGGCGAGACGTCGGTTTTGCGTTCAAAGGAAATGGCCAACGATTACCGTTATTTCCCCGAACCTGATCTGCAGCCCTTATTTTTGGATAATGCATATGTTACCAGGGTACGCGAAAGCCTTCCCGCATTGCCAAATGAGCTTTATAGCAAATACACAACAGCGTTAGAGTTATCGGCCTACGATGCTTCTGTAATAACTGCCGACAGAGAATTTGCCTTATACTTTGAAGAACTGATAAAACATACCGGCAACTATAAAGCTGCCGCCAACTGGCTGATGGGTGCTGTAAAGTCGTATCTGAATGAAAATGGCATAGAAATTACAGAGTTCAGTATCAAACCTGCTAATTTAGCCGGACTGATCGGGCTGGTTGATGCCGGTAAGATCAACAATTCTGTAGCTGCTCAAAAGCTGTTCCCTGCTTTAATCAATGATCCGCAAAAATCACCGGACCTTTTAGCAAAGGAGTTGAACCTGCTGATCAGTGCTGATTCAGATGATGTGCAGCAGTTTATAAATGAGGCAATTGCCAAATTTCCGGATAAAGTAAAAGAATACCAAAAAGGGAAAAAAGGCGTTTTGGGGTTGTTCATGGGCGAAATAATGAAACGCTCAAAAGGCAAAATCGATCCGCAAAAAACCAACCAATTATTGATCAAAGAATTAGAATCGAAATAAATGAAGAATCGTGTTATTATTTATTGCTGCATTGTTTTTTTGTCGGGATTAATCTATTCATGCAAGGATAAATCAGTTTTTACCATTTCGGGTACTATTACTAATCCCGGCAGTTTAAAAAAGATATACCTGCTTGCAGCCGATAGCAGTACCATAACTGTCGTGGATTCAACTAGTTTGGGTGAAGGGGGTAAATTTCAGTTTAAACACCCGGCACAATACGCAAACCTTTACAAGTTGCGTGTCGGCAGCAATATTTTTGACCTGATCGCAAAAAACGGCGATGCTATTGATTTTTCAACTAATTTGACAGATAGTGCTCATACTTATGTAATATCAGGTTCGGATGACTCTGAAAAAATAAAGGAGTTCAATAAGATCAATAATGTTTATGGTGAAAAGATAAGCAAGATTGTTGACGAATACCGTTCCAAAGCACAACAAATTGGGCGTGAGTCGGATTCTCTGATCAATATTTTCAGGCCGCGGATTGAAAAGGAACTTGGCAATCAAAGTAACGATATATTGAAATTTGTTAATGCAAATCAAAATTCATTAGCCGGTTTCTACGCTATTACAGCACTCGACCAGAATAAATATGAGCAGCAACTGGTAGCCTATGCTGATGCTATAAAAGATCATTTTAAGGATAACCCAGCTGTAAAACGCTTTATTGGGTCGATGAATGAAATAAAACCTGTCTCGGTAGGGCACAAGGCGCCGGACTTTACTTCAACCGGGCTTGATGGGAAAGCTGTTAAATTATCTGATTATAAAGGTAAATATGTGCTGGTTGATTTTTGGGCATCATGGTGCGCTCCCTGCAGGCAAGAAAATCCCAATGTGGTAAAGCAATACGACATATATAAATCCAAAGGGCTAAATATACTTGGAATATCACTTGATGTTGACAAAGCTAAATGGCAGCAAGCGGTTACCCAGGATAAATTAACCTGGAACCATGCATCAGATTTGAAGAATTTTGAAGGACCCACAGAAAGGCTATATCATATACAAGCTATTCCTTCAAATTTCATGATCGACCCGCAGGGAAATATCATTGCAAAGAATATAACCGGAGCCGATCTTGAAGAATTTTTAAACAAAACGTTTAATAAGCCTCAACAGTAAGTTAAAATAAGGTAACACTTAACAATTTGTTAACTTTGTATTAACTATTTGCTTTTTTTAAGCTTATATATTTATGAAAAATTTGTATCATGAGCACATCTACCAAGCAAAAAATTCTTATTGTTGATGACGAGCCGGATATTTTAGAGCTGATTGAGTATAATTTAAAAAAGGAAGGTTACCAGGTATATACCGCCCGCAATGGCCAGGAAGCAGTTTCTGAAGCCAAAAAGGTTTTACCCGATCTGATTGTTTTAGATATCATGATGCCTAAAATGGATGGGATAGAGGCTTGCCGCATTATGCGTACCATGCCCGAATTCAAAAATACTTTCATGGTATTTTTAACCGCCCGTAGTGAGGAATATTCAGAAATCGCCGGTTTTAATGTAGGGGCCGATGATTATATAGCCAAACCTATCAAGCCAAGAGCCCTGGTAAGCCGCATTAATGCCATATTACGCAGGAACGCACCGGCTGAGGAGGTTACCGATAATAAACTGGAGATTGGAAGCCTGGTGATCGACCGGGAGGCATATCTTGTTTTCCAGAAAGGCGACAAAGTTGTACTGGCTAAGAAAGAGTTTGAATTACTTTACCTGCTTGCCTCAAAACCTGGCAAAGTGTATACCCGCGAAGTAATATTAAAAAATATTTGGGAAGACTCCGTAGTTGTAACCAACCGTACCATTGATGTACATATCCGCAAACTGAGAGAGAAACTTGGAGACGATATTGTTGCGACTGTAAAAGGAGTAGGCTATAAGTTTGAAGCCTGAAAGAAAACAAAAGCTCCCGGAATTCCGAGGGCACTGAAAAAGTCCTTAAGAATTAAGGCATAAGAAAAGGAGTAGAAAACATGTTTTTCTGCTCCTTTTTTGGTATCTTGAAGGGGTAATCAGAAAGCCTTTTAGATGTTAGCGCAACAACAACAAATCCAATTCAGTGCATTTTCCGGGTTATATGACCTGATCGTCCCCAAAGACAATCTTCTTCGCAAGATCAATGAACTGATAGATTTCAATTTTATTTATGAAGAACTGGTTGATAAATATTGTCTTAATAATGGTCGTACGGCAGAAAGCCCCATACGCATGTTCAAATATTTGTTGTTGAAAACGATCTATACCGTCTCGGATGTCGATATCGTTGAGCGTTCCAGGTATGATATGTCCTTCAAGTATTTCCTGGAGATGTTGCCTGAGCAGGAAGTTATTGACCCTAGCTCATTGACAAAGTTCCGAAAGTTGCGGTTGAAGGATGCCGATCTGTTAAATCTGCTGATCAGCAAAACAGTTACTATTGCCATTGAAAAGGGTATTATCCGCTCCAGGTCTATTATTGTTGATGCCACGCATACCCTTTCAAGATCAAATCCATATTCAGCATTGGAGATACTGAGAGAACGTTCAAAACTGCTTCGAAAAGCGGTTTACGCCGTAGATGAGGATATGAAAGACCGCATGCCGAAAAAAAATGATTCCAATGACATTGAAAAGGAACTGGCTTATTGCAGGGAACTTGAAAAACTTATTGAACCGGACCAGACGTTAAGCCTGATTCCCGCGGTCAAAGAGAAACTAAACCTGTTAAAGGAGACGATAGAAGATACACAGGAAAACTATACGCTTTCAAAAGACAGGGATGCCAAAACCGGCCATAAATCAGCCGACAGCTCCTTCTTTGGCTACAAGACCCATCTGGCCATGACAGAGGAACGGATCATTACAGCCGCTGTGGTCACCTCGGGAGAAAAGGGAGATGGCCCGGAGCTTCCGAAACTTTTGGAGATCAGCCAGGACAACGGGATTAAAGTAGATACAGTTATCGGCGATTCGGCTTATTCGGGGAAAGAAAATCTTGAGCTAACGGGTGAACAGGACATAAAAGTCGTGGCCAAACTAAACCCCTCCATAACGCAGGGCTTCAGAAAGGATGGGGATATGTTCGATTACAATAAGGACGCCGGCATGTTTGTGTGCCCGGCGGGTCATCTGGCCATTCGAAAGGCACGTGGAGGTAAAAAGAATATCGGAGAAAACCAGGTAGATACCTATTACTTTGACGTTGAAAAATGTAAAATCTGTCCATTGAGGGAGAATTGCTATAAGCCTGGTGCAAAGACCAAAACCTATTCAGTAAGCATAAAATCGGACATGCACCGGCAGCAGATAGCCTTTCAGGAAACAGATCTTTATAAAGAAAAGATAAAGCATCGGTATAAGATTGAGGCTAAAAACAGTGAGCTAAAAAACGCTCATGGCTATAGCCGGGCGACATCTTATGGTATTGAAAATATGCAGATGCAGGGAGCATTGGCAATTTTTACCGTTAACCTGAAGAGAATCATCAAACTAACCGTCTAAGTCTGTAAAATCGAAGAAAAACAGGCTGAAACACCGACACTCTCCGGTTTAGCAAAGCAAACCGGCCCAGAACAATCCCCACAAAATACATCGGTAATAAAAAAAGCGATCAAGTAAAAGATGATTTTTACTTGATCGCTTTAAATGTTTCTGATTAAAGAGACACTTTTTCAGTGCCCTCGTAAAAACCGGGCCCTTTTGCTCATTTTATATGTGTTATTAATTTTGCTGTTCCCCATCTACCGGGATGCTGGCAATACGGTATCCTTTAACATCATGCTTGTCCTTAAATTCTTCATAATAGATTCCATCAGCCGAAACGTAATATTTTTTGCCGTTCAGGCTCACTTTACGGCAATTATCCGGCAATTGATTTACGATATCACCCACCTGCGGAGCCGGGGGGGCATTATTATCAACTCCTTCTCCATTAGTATTCAACACCCCATCCTTGCCGGCAATTACATATATCTTTTTGCCTTTATCATCAACGCTCTGCTGGTAATAAACACCGTTGAACTCAAAATATTGCTGGTCATCAATTGCGATAGACTTTGCACCTTTTGGTAACTGGGGCACAGCTGCCCCTACCGGAGGTACAGTAACTTCATATCCGCCGCCATCATAAGGCCTGTAAAAAGTACCGCCATAATAGTAGTAAAGATCAGAGCCATAATAAAACGGATAATATCCATATGGTAAAAACCCTAAACGGAAACCTATGCCGGGATATCCATAATATCCCCGGTTGTAAACTCCGCCACGAAACCCTAAACCTATCCCTCCGCGAAATCCGCCGCCGAAACCACCACTAATGCGAACGCCACCGCTATGAAATCCACGTTGGGCATCAGCGGTAGAAATTAATGCTAATGAAAGCAATCCGGTAAGTGCAAGTCCGGATGCATATTTATACAACCTTTTCATAATTTTAATAAAACAGAATTTTTAATTAAAGCATTTAAATCCCTAAGTTTTTGTCTGTTTATTTTGGACGAAAATTCATGAAATGGGTTTAGCGGCAAATTGAATTCTAATGCCATTCTAATCTCAATGTTTACAGACACATTATCAAATACTTACGTATACGTATTGCCAAAATTATTTAATTAAAGTATTTTATTTAAGTTGTATCTGTTTTTTTACAAGCTTGTAGGAGACAACAATGTTTATTCTTTCTCTGATTTGAAATAAGTCCTGCTATCCTCGCATATTAACAAAACGTTACTTTAAAGTAACATTTTGTTAGCAAATCAAAAATTTAACATACCTTGGCTTCCAATTCCTAAATCTTAGCTTAGTAAACCGATGAGTATTGTTCCCTTTTTAAACAGGATAAAAACGTCCCCGATTCTTCCATTCCTTTTAATAATTTCATTTATTTCCGCTTCCGAATTAATTTTTCACTTTCTGCGGCATGAATATCTAAAAGCGGTGTTAACTTCTTTATTTAGCCTGGTCGTTTTTCTTTTGCCTGTTTTCTTATTCAGGAAAAATCTGAAATTATATTTGAAATTGTTGCTCCCAATATTTTTACTTGCCCCATTTAATTTAGCATATATTGTATATTTTGATTCTAAAGTTACAGAAGCAACCATTCAAATGATTCTCAATACCAATAAAAATGAAGCATTTGAATTACTGAAGAATTATATTTTGATTCTGGGCATTTCTTTAGTCATTTACTTAAGTGTGCTTTATTTTTTATATCTAAAGATTCCAAATACTATCTCAACAAAAAAAGCTGCATACACTTCACTTATCTCTTTAGTGATTTTAGCAATATCCCCTTTACCAATATACAATCGTGATTTAAGCTATTTCATCAATATAGAAAGAGCTCTCTATGATGTTTTTCCCGGCACTGTTGTAGATGGTGTTCAAAATGTCTGGCAGCAAACCGAGTTTATTAACGAAACAGAAAAGGATAGAGAGAAATATAAATTCTTTAGCAAACAGTATCCCCTAATTGCTGATAAGCAGGTACATATATTAATTATTGGAGAAAGCAGTCGTTATGACTATTGGGGCATTAATGGTTATACCAGAAATACCACACCGCTTTTATCAAAAAGAAAAGACCTGATCTCCTTTAGTAATACAGCCGCGGGTGGTTTTATGACAGAACGAGCGGTTCCATTGCTTTTGACAGGCGTTGGTGCAGATAATTATAACTTACACCCTAAGCGTAAAGGCATTGTAGGAGCATTCAACGAAGCCGGATTTACTACCTATTGGATCACAAATCAGACGAGTGTTTTAGGGAATATAACACTACATTCATCAGAAGCACAAAAGGGGTATTATTTATTAACTGATTTCAGATCCACTAAAAATGTTCATTTGGATATGGAATTAGTGGATACTTTAAAAAAAGTTTTAGCTGAGCCTGGCGATAAAAAATTTATAGTTCTCCATACCCTTGGCAGCCACTACAGTTACAGCGCCAGGTATCCGGATAATTTTGATATTATGAAGCCAAGTAACAAAACTGTTCCTTCAAAAATTACTGATAAAAAACTAAAAAACATTCTGATAAATAGTTATGATAACAGCATTCTTTATACCGATGCGGTAATTGATAGTGTTATTAACATGGTAAGCCGGTTAAATGATTTTTCATCTGTCACTTATATCTCTGATCACGGTGAAGACCTGTTTGATGATAACAGGAATTTATCCTCACATAATCAGGGTTCACCGCCATCAAAATATGATGCACATGTCCCTTTTTTGATATGGTATTCCCCAAAATTAGAATCTGCTTTCCCTAATAAAATATTAAACTTATTACATCATAAAGATGCAAAGGTTTCATCAGAGAATCTTATTTATTCAATCACCAGTATGGTTGGAATTCATTACCCTGCTCAAGACCCTCTGAAAGATATTACAAGCCCTTATTTTAAAAATGACAAGCAACTAATATTCGGGGAGGGCAATAAGATTTATTCCTATTCTGATTTGAAATAAATGTTTCACTTTATAGCTGCCTTCATTCCGGGTGAGCAATAGTTTTCGATAAATCGCAGTTTAAGACTGAAAAACAGGAGCCATAAGGAAGTTAGTACTCATTTTTGCTGTTTTAAAGGGCTAACATTTGAAAAAACCGCCTCAATCAAGGTCTTCTATCTTTGATTAACAGCAACTTATTCAATTCTGGTGTGTCAACCGATTTTTTGAAAACAACTCCCGAATTACTCACCTTTTTGATACGAAATAGTGAATAACGAACTCCCTTTTCAAGTAAAAAAAATCGTTTAAATTTTTGATTTTAAGTAAATTAGCTAATTACGCTGCTTCATTTTGTGGTCCAGAAAACTCGCCAACCAAATTCACGACCTGGATAAATTTGACGATATTTTTAGAAAAACAAAGAGACATCAGCGACTTATAAATTGACTAAAAAATTGATATTAAAATTATTTTTTTTAAAAATAATTGCCCTAAAATTGCCCAGTAACTTTAGAAACTATAGATATAAAATTGACGATGATAAAAATTCACACGCTTCTTATAACTGTTTGCCTTGTAGCTGGCTTATCGTTTGCACACGCACAACAACCCGACCCCCATTTTGAGTTGTACATATTGGCAGGTCAATCTAACATGTCGGGCAGGGGATATATAACTGACGGTTTTAAAAACGAGCGCGACAGCAGGGTATATATGCTCAATAAAGACAATAAATGGGTTTTAGCCCAACATCCGTTGCATTTTGATCAACCGATTGCGGGTGTTGGTCCCGGACTGGCTTTTGGAATAGCAATGGCAAAAGCTGTCAACGATCCGAAGACCAGCATTGGCCTCATCCCTTGCGCGGTGGGCGGAACACCTATTGAGCATTGGCTGCCAGGCGCCTACGATGCAGCCACAAAAACCCACCCATATGACGATGCCGTGTTGCGCATAAAAATAGCCATGCAATACGGCGTTATAAAAGGTATAATATGGCATCAGGGTGAAGCCAATAAAACCCCCGAAAAAGTACGGCTTTACCTTGCTCAATTAAAGGAACTGATTGAGCGGTTTCGCACATTGGTGAATGATCCCAAACTTCCTTTCATAGCTGGCGAACTGGGCCGGTTCCGGCCAGAATTTTCAGGTTTTAATAATGAATTGACCAAATTGCCGGCAATGGTGCCCTACACCGCCGTAGCGACTGCCGAAGGGCTGGCGCACCGTGGTGATACCGTGCATTTTGACAGCCCGTCTGCTGATGAATTGGGGAAGCGATATGCTAAGAAGATGCTGGAAGTGCAAAAGAAGTGATTAATCAATAAAGCATTACTTTTTAACCTCGAAGGTAAAATACTGGCTGCCGGCTTCACCATTAGTGGTTATACCCTGTATTACGCCAATATATTTCCCTTCCTGGTCCGACGTATAAAATGTTAGCTGATTTTTACCCTGTATATTTGTAGTTATAGTCGGTGCCCAAAATAGCAGGTTCCTAAAATCGGGTAGCCGGCTTGCAACCTGGCTATCTATTTGGTAAACCGGCGAATAAAATACCCTTTGCAATTGCAGGCCTTCATAATCAAGCACTACAGCATGAGGGTCGATCTCTACACCGCCCAGGTCGCCCTTAAAAGTGGCATAACTCAAAATTCCTTCTGCATCGGCAGGCCCCCAAAAATATCTGTCTTTTACAACATCAAGTCTTCTTACCTTCAACGGATCTATTGCAAGCACTTTATTCATATCAAATATGGGTATGCCATCAAGCAGCACCAGCGGATTCCCATCCAAAAATCCTTTTTCGCTGATCACTTTAATTTCATATTTTTTTTTTGGATGAAACACATTTACCTCTCTGATATATTCTCGCAACACTTCTTCCATGGTGGTAAAGCGGGTATAGTCATCCAATCTATAAACTTTATCAGGTTTGCCATAAAAGCCGGTACTGTCTAAAGCCGGTTCATAAAATTGTTTGGTTTTACTTCCGGAGTAAATATTTTGTACCTGCATCGCCATATTTTGTATTTCAAGCGGCTTCTGCATATCGGCGGTAAGCTCAAATGCTGGCAAGGGATTTTTTGAGTATTGTTCTGAAAAAGGGTTAAGAATATCGATACGATAGAGGCTGTCTCTTTGTGTATCTGCCTGAACCACAATTTCGCCCGGCCCATAAAGATCTTTGGTATTAAATAACAAGTGGCCGCTTGAATCACTCCTGGCTGTGAACAACTGTACCCGTTTGCCTGGGACACCAAAATAAGCCACAACATCAAATACGGGTGTATTGGTTTCCGGGTTAATTATTTTACCGCTAACGATATGGCCATTGTATTCGGGCAAAAAGCTAAGCGACGCCGGCTTGTTTTTTAACACCTCACTCCATTGAAACCTGCGCCAGCCTTGTGTCAGCATCAGGTTATCAACAGCATCATCAGTTTCGGCGGTATTATTTTTTATATAATATTCGGGAGATTCAATATTTCCGCGCAGATCAGAACTTAACCAAAAATAACTCGAAATATCACCCTGCTCAACAGTTTGATAGGCATCCAAACGATATACTGACATGGACAGATCAGCACTTAGTTGCTTACCGGATTGATCTTTGGCTGAAACAGAGACATTTACTTTATTGCGACTGCCATAATTTGGCTGATCGGCAGAGGCTTCTATTAACAGGGTTTTGGATGGACGTTTAAAATAAAGCCGCTCGCATACAGGCTGTTTATCGCCATTAAAAATTGTTATGTGCGATATACCATCATCAAGTATTGATTTATCAATACTAAAGCTGGCTGCTCCGTTAATTAAAGAAGCCCTTTTTGCAATCTTTACCAATTGCCTGGTATGGACAAAAAGGTAAACGTACCCGTCTGAACTTTCCACATTGCTATTTACAGTCACTTGCAACTGCCCCGACCTATTATCAGTTAGAGCCATCACAAATCCCTGGTTATTAATTGCAGGCAGATCCCTAACTACAGGGCCGCTATCGTCCGTACTGATAATCGCTTTATAAGTACTATTAGCTGCCGGTGTAAATGAAAAACGGCCCATTCCAAATTTTAGCGGCCGAAAGCGCACAACGGTATCGTTCTTTTGATCGATAATTGCCCCGGCAAAGCTGACTCCTTTACCATATTTATTTGTGGCTTTGAATGCAATCTTACTGTTGATTCCGCTTACCAGGTTTCCTCCTTCCGGAAAAAACTGAATATCATAATCTGCTTTGTTTTGTTTGGCTAATGCAACGGGCGCTCTTTGAGGATTTACTATGGTGATCTTTTTGTCAAAATAGTAGTCGGGGCTAAAATTTTTCATCCAGTTGGTATATGCCCTGAAGTGGTAGTTCCCGTTGTTTAAAGTAACCGGAATATACAATGATCCGCTTCCGTGTCCGTTATGTAATTCAATTTTAGCTTGCAATACCGGGACCTGGCTATCATCCAGCACTTCTACATAAGCAACCTTACTCAGGTTTAACGGCTTATTATAGCTCCCATCAGCAACATAAACTTTAAACCATAGTATCTCACCTGTGAGATAGGCGCCCTTATCTGTATGGACAAATATTTTTTCATGGAGGGCTGCCTGGCTGTAGTTATTAAAGCTGCCCTGGATATTATTTAATGTTTGAGCGATACAGCTAAACGAAATCAGCATTGCTAACGCAAAACCGCTAACAACATTCTTGAAAATTTTTGCCATTTGTTTCATGTTTTTATTATTTATATAACAGCTATGCGCTTTAGTGTTGCCCGTAATAAATTTAATATCATAGTTCACCCTGTTCATCTGTCAGTTGTTAATCCAAAAAGCAGGCTGTTTATTTGTTCCACGTATAGTACAATCCGCACATTCAGCATCAGCGCCCAGATATCCGATAAGCGTCCCTGTTTTAGACGAAATAGTAGAGACGGCAAATTCCGTTGAGCCAATCGGAATTAAGAATAATGCAACATCGTGCTGATTAGTACCCCGGTTAATAAGCAGGGTATCCAATGTACATTGATATGGATAGGTAGAGTTCCATGACTGGGGTAATTGACTATAGCTGATAAATATCCTTTTCTGCTGAATATTGGTAACACTTATATAGCCTATTACCGATTCTGATGGTGTAGTAATACAATGTATATTACCCGATAATTCAGATGGCAGGGGAGCAAAAATGGTTCCTAATTGTTCTGCATTTTTTTTGAGGTTTTGCCAAAAATTAAAAGCATAACTTGTTAAGGCATATTGTTTAACCAGGATACTATATTTTATTTCCAGTTTTTCGGAGGTAGATAATATTTGCGTAAGCGGTTGCTGGTAAATTACATCATTTGATAACTTTGTAGATGAGCCCAGCAGCACTGTAC
>FTJA01003600.1_pt1 | contig 13630 bp, 15 predicted proteins | sample 1689021 | NCBI WGS metagenome assembly FTJA01 (sample SAMEA3914874, study PRJEB12502) | metagenome | biome: forest; material: soil | place: Canada | collected 2011-07-03 | depth 0.3 m | reverse complement strand
TGGGATTACCGTTTTGCCAATACCGGCAATAAAATGGAAAAACTGATCCACGATAAAATGCCGGTTGATATCAGCACCCAGGAAGCTGTGCAACAATGGCTAAAAGCTAACCTGAAATTCTGATCTAAAAGCCCCGAATTTAACTTGCATGTATTTTTTTAATGGCCTCGTTGGAGGTCTGGACTGAGGCGAAAATTTTCGGACTTATACGGACTTTCCAACTTCCGGACTCAGTCTAATTTGTCTGCCAGTACACGCTTACATAATCAACATACATGCTTTGGGGTAAGCGGCTTTCATCCATGGCCTTATGGGAAATTGCCCCTACAGCCAGGTTTAAAAGAATAAAGAAGGGCAAATGAAGGCACGTGTACCATTGATATTGCCTTTAATAAATAGTTTTTTAACTTACTTTGTACCCAATCCCAATGCTGTAATATAACCCTTGTTTGGCCGGCAGTTTTCAAAGCGGCTATTGCTGATAAAATCATACAATGCCTTTTTAATTTGCTCTCTGTCCTGTGGCGTTGCTTTGCGGATCTCTTCAAAACTGGCACGGGATTTTTCCGTATATTCAATGATCTTATCGTATCCTGCGGGTATGTCAAAGGTTACAAAGCCCTTGGTATTGTCCATTTTTTTGTATGGCCAATAATGCCAGCCAATATTATTTTGTTCCAGTACATCCTTAAATTTTCCTACCCATTCATCTGTATTCTCACCGGTTTCGCCACAATAAATGGGCACGTTATATTTATCTCTGAAATCAATATAATCTTGTATCACTTGTTTGGTTGGATCGGTCCAGTATTTATGAAATGTGTAAATGGCTTTTGAATCAAATGGCTGACCAAATGCCTTAAAATTGCTGTCCCATTGCGCGCCGCCCAGTATCACCAGGTGGTTTTTATCAACACTACGCACAGCAGCTGTTATTTTCTTATACACAGGCTCAAGGTATGGGTTTAACTCTGCAGCATTAAAATAGGTGGCAATAGGTTCATTTAGCAGATCGTAGCCCAATATGGCCGTTTCATTTTTGTAATGATCGGCTATACGGCGCCATATATCAGCTGTGAGTTGCTGGCTGGCCTCGTTTTTAAACAGGAAAGGGTATCCGTAGCCATCATCAATATTATCGCCGGTTTGGCCGCCCGGGGCACTGTGCATATCCAGGATCACATAAATACCTTCTTTTTTACACCAGCTGATCGCCTTGTCTAATAGTTCAAATCCCCTGTCCGGATTATTCTGGCCCAAATAATCTTCCCTGGTAAACATGCGATAACTGAAGGGTATGCGGATGGAATTGACTCCTATTGCCTTCAGATAATGGATATCAGCTTCAGAAATATAAGTATGCAGGTATTTTTCCCAAAAGTCACGCGTTTCGTCAGGGCCTATTAATTCTGTTATTGCCTCGTTGATCAGTCGGGGGGAACTGATGTTTTTGAATTTGAACATATACCCTTCGGGGATAAGCCAGTTGCCCAGGTTGGTGCCCCGCATGAGGAAAGGCTTGCCTGCCGGGTCTATTACTTCTTTTCCGCGTACGCTGATAAATTTACCGGGCTGCGCTTTAGTGCAAAATGGAAGGCTAAACATCACCAAAAAGGCGAAGTATGCAATCGATCGTTTCATTAGATAGTTTAGTATATTATTTTTGATAAAAATCAATATGCCTGCTTTTACACAGGCATATCTTTAGGTTTATAATGCGGTTAGCAATTACAGATGCAATATAGTATTATTTTAACTTAGTGTACAAAATACATTATAAAAATAATTCTTTTTTTGGATAGAATGTGGCTTTATGGTTGTAATTTTAACAAGAAATACAACCCCATTACCGTTTAATTAACATTATGAAGATAAAACAATCCATCATGATAGTAACGGTTTATACGTTACTGTCGGTGCCATCGTTTGCCCAGAATTTAAAGGTAGCAGTAGCCGCCAACCTGCAGGGCGTAGTTAAAGTGCTGCAAAGGGATTTCAAACAAAAAACAGGTATAACGATACAACCTATTGTAGGTTCATCGGGCAACTTGTCTGCTCAGATCAAAAATGGCGCGCCATTCGACTTGTTCTTGTCGGCAGATATGGGTTTTCCGGAAGCTTTATACAAAGAAGGATTCAGTTTAAAGGCACCTGCGGTTTATGCGTACGGAAAACTCATCATTTGCAGTATACAGAATATTGGCTTTGAAAATTGGGAAAGGTTATTACTAAGTCAAAGAATAAAAAAGATCGCTATCGCCAACCCGGCTATTGCCCCATATGGCAAGGCAGCCGAAGAATTGCTCAAATTGAAAGGCATACGGGATGATATTAGGTTTAAAATTGTAACCGGTGAAAGCATAGCCCAGATAAACACCTATATTACTACCGGTGTGGTAGATGTGGGTTTTACAACGCGGTCTTTGGTAAAAGATATGGAAGGTAAAACAACCCTTTACTGGAAGGAGATCAACCCTAAAAGCTATACTCCGATAAAGCAGGGAATGATCATTACCAAACAAACCAGGGAAAGCGCCAACGCCCTAAAATTTTATGAGTATATGCTAAGCCCTGCGGCAAAAACCATATTGAAGAAATATGGGTATGGGGTGTAAAGAAAATGAAAAGTTTTTTTGCTAATCATTGCGAGAGGTTTAAACCGATCGCTATGGTTTTATGATACGGTCTGATCGGTAAATTTCATACTTTTGACCTACCGATGGATTTAACCCCAATATGGCTCACCTTAAAATTAGCAACTATCGCCACTATGGTGTTATTGCTCATCGGTTTGCCTGTAGCTTACTGGCTTTCAAAAGGGCGGTCCATAGTGAAAATTATACTGGAGGCCATTATTACTATGCCTTTGGTGCTCCCGCCGTCGGTACTGGGATTTTATTTGTTGCTGGCCTTTAGTCCGCAGCATGGCATAGGCAAATGGCTGCATGATACTTTCGATATTCAATTTGTGTTCTCATTTCAGGGCTTGATACTGGCTTCTGTTATTTACAGCATGCCTTTTATGATCGGGCCAATCAAATCAGCATTGCAGCAATTGCCGTTGTCGCTTTCACAGGCTTCGTACACCTTGGGTAAAGCCGAAAGGCAAACATTCATCAAGGTGCTGTTGCCGAACATCCGGTCGTCTGTATTAACTGCCGTCATACTCACTTTCGCGCATACCCTGGGCGAGTTTGGCGTAGTGCTGATGATAGGCGGCAACATACCCAATGTAACAAGGGTAGCATCCATCGCGGTTTATGATTCAGTGGAGAATATGGATTATCATGCTGCCAATGTGTATTCGCTGATCTTGTTTTCCATCACCTTTATCATGGTGATATCGGTATTTGTGTTTAATAAATATAAAACGAAAAGCCCTTTGGAATGATCAGCATCGACGTCGAGAAAAAACTAAAGGCCTACAGGGGGCAGCAAGTGTTAAAAATTGCCGCTCAATTTACCCTAGGGAGTATCACCAAAATATATGGCCCATCAGGCGCTGGCAAAACCACTTTTTTAAAGATCATTGCCGGGCTGATCGATCCCGAAAAAGGCAAAATAACCACAGGTGATACACTTTGGCTGGATACGGCTGCAAAATTTTCTTTATCGCCCCAAAAAAGAAAGGTGGGTTTTGTATTTCAGAACTACGCTTTGTTTCCCAACATGACGGTGCAACAGCATCTGGAATATGCTACTGATGATTCCCTTTGGATAAAACGCTTGCTTGAAATTGGCAAACTGGAAACCTTTACAGAACATAAACCGGAATACTTATCCGGCGGGCAGCAACAACGATTGGCCATATTGAGGGCAATGGCAATCAAACCACAATTATTGCTGATGGATGAACCCTTCTCGGCTCTTGATCCGGAAATGAGATCGGAAGTTATCACTAACTTAAGACCGTTGTGGAAAGAGTTGGGAGCAACGGTTTTGATCGTGAGCCATAACCCGCTCGAATTAGACGGCTTGACAGATCAGGAATTATATATTTCGGGTTTGTAGATTGAAGTAGTGAGTCTATCCTTATTTGATTGAAAAATATATGGCTGAACAAAACAAATTTTTGCAGTGGGTATTTATCTCGTTACTCTTGACTATATCGGTAAAAGGTCAAACCTACTTGAAAAAAAATGAAAGCATGGTAATAAGTTTTCAAACTATCGATGGAAAAAAACTAATGCTTGCCATTGACACGGTAAATAAGTATTTAGTATATCGATATGGCACCGACAAACATATTGAGCTTGAATATCCAAATGATCACCATGCCAGCTATGATAAGTTTAAGTACTTTCATTATTCCAGAGGCAGCGGCCCTCAAAACGACGGAGAAGAAATATACCAGTTACATTTTACCATTTTACGATTGACAACTTCACTTACAAGAACTACGACGATTGGCATGCTATCGGCTGGCTATACGAAACAGGTATCGTGATTGGAAATAATAAAACACATAAGAAGACGATCATAAAAGGAAAGATCAAAACAAAACAGGGCGGGTTAAATTATCTAAATGAAAATGATATCCTTCCTTACACTGACGATGCTTTTTGATTACCCAGGACGAAATCATTGTGCCTGGCTTACAATGATCTTATCCAGATTATGCAAAAATCTTCTGCCGGTTTTGAAATCAAGCATGGAAGCCATTTGAATACTTTCGGGCATCTTATCGACCTTGACGCCATTTTTCTCCATCAGGATGTATACCTGGTCACCTACTTCGGTATTGAATATCTCATTCCACGAATACACGACTTTGTAGCCATCAAGACCAATACAGGTAAAGTAAAACCGGCTGAATAGTTTGGGACTGTCAGCAGCCAGTTCCGAATGACTTAAAATATCTTTTAACAACACTCCCTTTAGTTTATCATCCTTATGCTTAAAATCACCGAGATGATTGGTTATTTTGATATCTCCTATCTCCTTTAAGGGATAACTTTTTAGGGAATCCATAGTAATCACCGATTCTTTTTTGATCTGTCCGGAGATAATAAATTGATGAGTAGGTTTTAAAGGAGCCTCCTGTGCTAACGCCGCAACGGCATAAAGAAAAAGAAATAATAAAAGATTTTTCATAGCGTATGTATTAAGTATAATGTATCGTAAATATATTTACACTTTGGCGAAATAAAAAAGGAGGAATAATCGGAATAATCCCCCTTTTCAATTAAAAAACAAAAAACAACTTACATTTTGCTTGTTGTATCCTTAGCCATCTTGTCTTTTTTCTTCATTTTATCCATTTTCTTGTCCATCTTTTTATCCATTTTCATTTTGGACATTTTGGTAGTATCGCCTGACGGAGGGGTAGCGGCTTGCAGGTTAATTGTAAAAAAGGCTGCGATTATGGCGGCAATAACCGCTTTCGGAAAAATTGATTTCATACTGTGTTTTTTTAGTTTTTATTAATAGTTTTTAAACATTTACCCCTTAGTCGGGCGCCATTAACAAACCTTACAAAGTATTTTAATTTTTATTCAATTCTTCCTCAATGCGATCCTGGAGGTCTTTTTTAAAGTTATCTTCAAGCCTGGTATTGGCATTTATGGAGTGAAAAAGCTGTCGCACCATCTCATTTATTTTGCCGGTTTGCTTTTGATATATCCTGCATACTGAACATCCGAACAGGTGAATCCTCAATTCAATATGTTCGCGAAATGTGATGTGACCAATGAGTTTTTTATCGATCAGAAAAGTCGCTTTTTTACAGTCGTATTGTATTTTCTTTAATGGTCCCATAATCAGATCCAGTTTTTTTGAAGGCATGCCCTCAGGTTAAGTTTGGTACGATGGATGATCACCCAAAAATTAGCAGCGGTTAATTTAAGTTCGGCACAAATAATATCCGTTGTTTCATCGTCCATGTGCTTCATGGTAAAAACTGACATCCACAGCGCCGGGAGTTTTTGCATACATTTCTGCAATATGTGGTTAAACTCTTTATTGATGATCGGGTCATAATTATCGATGCCAAATTGTTGCGGCGCGCGTTCAGCGTTCCAATGCCCATCTTCAGCATCAAAAAAATCGACCTGTTCCTGCTCTGCATTATTTACATCGGCATTTACTAAACCCAATGATTTTTTCCTGTAAACATCCACTATTTTATTTCTCAGGATAGCTGTGAGCCAGGTGCGCTCCGAACTTTTGCCCTCAAATGTGTTCACCTTCTCAAGTGCAGCCAAAAAAGTCTCCTGTACCAGGTCTTTTGCCTGTTCCTCATCGTTAATGCGCGCGATGGCATATGTATAAAGGTAATCGGCATATGCTTCAACCCATTGGTGGGGGGTTAGTTTATTAATTCCAGCTGTCATTGGTCAAACTTAAATATAACATTACTACTTCCTTCGTCGTTATATTATTCAAAACCTTACAGGCTTTTTAAAATAGCGCTTCAGCTACCCAACCCAATAAAAATCTGTAATAATTAGTTCTGAAAAAAAGATTAAATTTATTGTAAGGAATAGATTTCTGATCCGACTAATTGCGTAAATAGATATCAATCTAATTAACAATAAAAAAATGAGATCAATAAAAATATTTATTGTCATTGCATGCCTTGCTGTAGCAGGTGTGCTGACGTCGGCGTTTATTAATATCGGGCATTTAAAGGCTGTCAAAGCAGATAATCCGACTAATAAAGGGTTTGCCGTAATAGAACTTTTTACTTCCGAAGGTTGTTCAAGCTGCCCGCCGGCTGATGCATTGGTGGCTCGTGTACAAAAGGAAAACAGTGACAAACCCGTCTACATCCTTGCCTATCATGTAGATTACTGGAACCGCCTGGGATGGAAGGATGTATTCAGCAGCCCGGAATATTCTGCAAGGCAAAATCAATATGCCCGTTGGCTAAAACTTTCATCAGTTTATACGCCGCAGATAGTAGTTAACGGCCGCACAGAATTTGTAGGCTCGGAAGAAGGTAATTTGCGTAATGCCATCAGGACCAATCTGCAAAAACCCGCAAAAGCCGAAGTCACTTTAAGCAGTGTTAAAGTTGAAAATGACAGGGCGAGTGCACAGTACCATATAGAAGGTGTAACAACAAATGCTGTTTTGCTTGTTGCTTTGATCGAGAAAAACGCCACTACCAAAGTACAACGCGGTGAAAATAGTGGCCGTATTTTATCGCATGTGCAGATCGTCAAACAGTTAAAAAATTTGTTGCTGAAAAATGGCAATGAGGGTACCGCGAGTATTGCCTTGCCGCATGGGTTCGACCCTCAGAAATATGAGCTGATCGGCTTTGTGCAGAACACCGCTAACGGTGAAATTATCGGGGCAACAAAAGCAGCTTTTCCATCAGCCGTGAGCGCTAATACAACGAAATGAGGGTACAGATGATTGATTTTTTAAGTAATTTCACACTACAAATCTACACTATAAGGTAATGAAAGCCATTAAAGAAAAGCACCCCTTAGTAATGCGATGGACGCATTGGGTTAATTTCCCAATACTCACCATTATGATATGGAGCGGGATGCTCATTTATTGGGCAAATGATGTATATACTGTCACCATATTCGGGCATACCTTTGTTCGATTTTTCCCCGATTGGTATTACAATCTCTTACATATACCGCAACGTTTAGCCGAGGGAATGGCCTTCCATTTTCTGTTTATGTGGTTCTTTACATTGAACGGGATATTCTATGTAATTTATACTGTTATATCCGGCGAGTGGCGGTACCTGGTACCTAACCGCCATTCATTTAAAAAAGCGTGGCTGGTGCTATTACATGATTTGCATATACGTAAGACCTCCCCGTCGCAGGATAAATATAACGATGCCCAACGCATTGCTTATACCGCTATTATCATCATGGGGATCGGTTCGGTAATTACCGGACTGGCCATTTATAAACCGGTGCAGTTTTATTGGCTTGCCTGGCTGTGCGGCGGTTATCACCTGGCCAGGATATGGCATTTTGTATTAACTATTGGCTATGTTTTATTTTTCCTGATCCATATTATACAGGTGATGCTGGCGGGATGGAACAATTTCAGATCGGTTGTATCCGGGTTTGAAGTGATAGATGAACAGCCTGAACCAGCAATTGAAACTATAAGCGAAGATGAAAAAGCCTAAGAAAGAACTGACTGTTGACCAAAAAATTAAACGACGTAATTTTATATCGTTTACCGTTTTTGGCGCCTTTGCTGCCGGTACTTATGCCGGCTGGAAATGGCTCTATAATTCACCAGACGAAACTGCCGGAATAACAGCCGGTGCACACAAGCCCCTTCGCAAGGCATTGAACAAAACCGAACTATTTTTCCGTCGGTTAACTTTCAGTGAGAACCACCTGGTGAAAACTTATCCGAAATCAATGGCCGCCAAAGTAGTAAGGCATAACAGCGATATTGGCTCGGAAGGCAAATTGCCGCCTGAAAAATGGAAATTGCGGGTTACCAAAAAATCAGGCGAGATACTGCAAATTAGCCTTGATGAGTTAAAAACCCTGCCAAAAACCGAGATCGTTTATGATTTTAAATGTGTGGAAGGCTGGGACCAGATATCGCACTGGGGCGGTGTAAAATTTGCTGATTTTATAGATTATTATAGACTACATGACGAAGCAAAGCTGGAGTATGTTGGCCTTGAAACACCCGACAAGCAATATTATGTAGGTATTGATATGCCGAGCGCCATGCATCCGCAAACTTTGCTGGCTTACGAGGTGAATGATCAACCCCTGCCCGGTAAACACGGACAACCGCTCAGGCTCATTATCCCGGTTAAATATGGTATCAAGAACCTGAAACGTATCGGCAGCATAAACTTTAGCAATACACGTCCCCATGATTATTGGGCTGAACAGGGATATGATTATTATTCGGGATTGTAAACCCCCTATATTTCCAGCAATTTATATTGGAGCGGCAACCGAATTAATAATCATAAGCAACATCTTTTAAATCGCACGAATAAGCCGTTCAGACAAAAAATATTTGCATCTTGCAACCCAATGCCTGTTGCAAAACTATCTTTAAATAAACAGCTTGCGTATGCCTGCGGAATGATAGGCTGGAGCATCATGACCAATCTCATTATTGTGATGCTGCCCTATTTTTACCTTCCGCCTTCAAATGCCGGATTGGTTCCGCTGGTTCCTCAATTACTGTTGTTCGGCGTGATAAATATCTTATCGGTCATTGCTGCTTCAGGCAGATTTGTTGATGCTTTGTTCGATCCCTTTATTGCCTCGTTAAGCGATAAAAGCCAAAATCTGAAAGGTCGTCGCATTCCTTTTATGAAGTGGGCCATATTTCCGGCTGTTGCATTTTGCTGCCTGACCTTTTACCCGATTGTGATGGGGGAGAGCAGCCATAATGCAGCCTGGTTAGCTGTTTCGATGACCTTATTTTTCATGAGTATAACAGCCTATATTATACCCTTTAACGCGCTATTGCCAGAATTGACAGAAACCCCGGATGAGAAGGTTAAGTTATCCTCATTTCAGCAGGCCGGCTTTGTCATAGGGATTATTATTGCTGCTTCGGTAAATAATTATGCCGACGGGTTGCAGTATTTTTTTCATATCACCAACCGCGATTCCGCAGTGCAGTATACCATATGGGGCCTGAGCATTTTGGCCGGGCTGATCATGCTGATCCCGGTATTTGCTATTGATGAAAAGAAATATTCGAGCAGTAAACCTTCGCATCTGCCTATCCTGCTGGCTATCCGTAAAACATTCAGCAACCGGAATTTTAAATATTATCTCATCTCAGATTTTTCGTTTTATATGGCACTGAGTGTCATCTCGAGCGGAATGTTATATTTCGTTACCGTGTTACTTAATCTGCCCGAGTCGATGGGTGGCGCCTTAATGGGAGCGATGGTCGTATTTTCATTGGTTTTTTATCCGGTAATCAATTACCTATCTAAGAGGATAGGTAAGAAGCCGCTTGTTTTGTTTTCATTCGGCTTGTTAAGTCTCATTTTTGTGGCCATCTATTTTTTGGGTAAATTTCCGATTTCTGTTTATATCCAGGTTTATGCGCTGGTGCTTTGTGCATCATTTCCGCTCGCTGCGCTGGGTATTTTACCTAATGCCATATTAGCCGGGATTGCACAGGATGATGCCAGGGAGACCGGTGAAAACCGGGAAGGGATGTTTTTTGCAGTAAAGTACCTGTTTGTGAAAATGGGACAAACGCTGGGTATTGCTTTGTTCGCCTTCCTCACCGTATACGGTAAAGACCCCGGACACGATTATGGCCTGCGTTTAAATGGCGTTTGCGGATTCACACTTTGTTTAACGGCGCTTATTTTCTTTTGCGGGTTTAAGGAGAAGAGGAGCTGAGTTATGTGTATGTGGTTGATTAAGTTGATTAAGTGAGTGGTTGATTGAGTTAATACTGGCGTTTTGAGTTAATTAGTTAAAAGCTTGATTAAGAGACCACCCCTGGATAACTTAATCAACTAAAAACTCCCACATGCCTTAACAAACTTTAAAGCATATGAATCGAGGCAGTAGCGCAAACCGGTTGGTGCGGGTCCGTCATCAAATACATGCCCCAGGTGCAGGCCGGTGCTGCGCTCCACAACCTCGTCGCGCTCCATCCCGTCTGAATAGTCCCTAACGATCATGATCGCTTTGGGGTCCATCGGTTTAAAAAAGCTTGGCCATCCCGTTCCCGAATTATATTTAGCATCAGAACTAAATAAGGGTTTGCCTGTTGCTGCACTTACATAAATCCCCTTTTCATGATTATTCCAGTAAGGGTTATTAAATGGGGGCTCAGTCCCTTTATTTACCATGATCTCATACGCATCTGGTGATAGCAGCTTTTTCCAGTATGCATTTGGTTTAGCTCCTGGGAAAGCTTTCGCATCCTCTGAGCTTCCGGCAACCACTTTTCCATTTGATTGCGCCTGGCTGCAGGCATTTAATACAGTCATCAGGAGGGCTGCAATAATTGCATTAATTTTTTTTATGTTCATTATCAAAATGTTATATATTTTTTTCTTATATTTATTTGTCGAAAAATTCTTGTAAACCTGACAATAAATTATTAAAAATTTAAACTATTGCCCGCAAATTTTTTGCAGGCAATTATTCTTTTGATTATAAGCAACAACGATAACATAAGAATGATTTTTAAACTACTTTAGTTATCGCTAACATATTGCTGATATTCAATCATATAACGGGTAATTTATTGCCCATGATATTGTATTGTGTATTTTATTGTGGAATATAATGCCCAAGTGATTGCAAAATCTTTAAACCGAATTCAAAAGAAAGTATCAAATCAGTATATAGAAAACGTTTTTTAGAAAAGGCATGATAATTGCATATTATTTAGACTAAAAAAATATACTAAAACCCATGAATAATACATACACTTTGGTCGGAGTAATAATAACTGTTTTACCGATCGTTTTAATTATCGTAACTGTAATTGTAAGAGGCAAAAAGTTATTTGATTAATTAGCAGGGTGGATCTTACCAGGTAATTCTGAAGAGAAGCAAAGCTTTAGTGCCGTGCTTTGCCTTTTGTATTCTCAAATTTTTACGTACTTTTTTCAATACACTTTCCGTTTTTTCGATCTGGAAAAACAACTTAATTAGAATCCCCTTTTACCAGCTCTTACTTTCCCGGCAGTCGTTTTATTTTGTGGTTTATCGATTCCTTCCAAATCGTAGGGTTTTATCATTCTGGCTATGCGTTCTTCCATCGTTTCAGTAGTAAGCCTTTCTCGTCCAAGACTGTCAACCATTATCGGAAAAGCAAATGGTGTAGGTTGGTCTATTTGTTTGAGGATAATATTTTGTTTAATAATGCGCTGCAACGCCGCACGCAGCCTGAATTCTTCTAATTGAAAAGCAAGGGCTTCATTATACGCCTGCCTTACCAGCAGGTTGTTTGGTTCATACTCGCTGAAGACATCAAAAAGCAGCGAGGTTGATGCCTGTAAATGCTTGTTCTTAATCGGTTGCCCCGGATAGCCTGTAAATACCAGACCGCCTATGTGTGCAATATCCCTGAAACGGCGCCGTGCCATTTCATTGGCGTTCAAACTATGCAAAATATCATCGAGCAGGTTATCAGTGGAGAAAAAACCAACATCTTCCAGTGCTTGCCCTATAGGGATATCCTCATCTGCCAGCAATTCAAAGCCATAGTCGTTCATGGCGATGGAAAATGAAAAAGGTTTTATTTTGGAGATACGATAAGCAAGCAGCGAGGCCATCCCCTCATGCACCAGCCTCCCTTCAAAAGGGTAAAACAAAAGGTGATGCCCCTCGCGCGATTTAAACGATTCGATCAAAAATTCATGACTTTGCGGAAGGTGTGAAAGCTGCGCCTGTAAATCGAACAATGGCTTAAGCGCGATTACTTCTTCATCATTTTCTATTCCATGTGCTACCTCATCCAGCTTATCCCTGAAAACTGCAGACAGCTGTGATGATAAAGGCATTCGTCCACCCATCCAGCTTGGTATAAGCCCTTTTTTTGCATTTGATTTTTTTACGTAGGCGGTCATTTCTTTCACCCGTATAAATTCCAGGCTTCGCCCCGCGAACCAGAATGTATCACCTCCTTTTAATTTCGATATAAACGATTCTTCTATAGTGCCCAGGCTACCCCCGCTGAGCCATTTAACCCGGATACTTACATCACTTGTAATAGTGCCAATGCTTAAGCGGTGCCGCATGGCTACCCTTCGGCTTTTTACCTGGTAAAAGCCATTGTCAACTTCAACCTTTAAAAATTCATCATATTGCGCAAGCACATTGCCGCCATGCGTTACAAAGTCAAGCAATTCCCTGAATTCGTTTTTGGTAAGATCAGCAAATGCATAGGTGGTTTTTACCTCGTTGAATAATTCATCAGCCCTGAAACCATCCGACACTGCCAGCGTAACCAGGTATTGTACCAATACATCCATGGTGAGCAACATAGGGTCGCGGCTTTCAAAAATGCCTTGTTTTATACCTTGTTTTAAAGCAGCGCCTTCCAGCAACTCTAAAGAGTGGGTCGGCACAAAATAAGCTCTTGATACCGCTCCGGGCGAGTGTCCGCTGCGCCCGGCCCGCTGCATAAAACGGGCCACACCCTTAGGGCTGCCCACCTGTATCACAGTATCCACCGGACGGAAATCTACACCCAGGTCGAGGCTCGAAGTGCAGACCACCACTTTTAATGCCTCTGCATGAAGGGCCTGTTCTACCCAGTTGCGCAGCTCATTATCCAGCGAGCCATGGTGCATGGCCATAATACCGGCGTATTCAGGATAATTATCCAGTATGGCATGATACCATATTTCTGCCTGCGAACGTGTATTGGTGAATATCAATGTGGTTTTACTTCTCGCCACAATTTCCATCACCTGCGGCAAAAGCTTCACCCCGATATGCCCGGACCATGAGAAGCTTTCAATGTTTTCAGGGATAACGGATTTTATAACCAGCTTTTTATCTACATGCGCACGAATCATTTTTATCCTTGCCGAAGGGAAATCATTACCCAGCAATACATCGGCAGCTTGCTCCAGGTTGCCTATAGTAGCGCTGATACCCCATATTCGGAGTCCTAAGTCTTGAGTTCTGAGTTCCAAGTCTTTTACGTCTGATATCTGACTTCTGACTTCTGACTT
>FTJA01000153.1_pt3 | contig 14075 bp, 11 predicted proteins | sample 1689021 | NCBI WGS metagenome assembly FTJA01 (sample SAMEA3914874, study PRJEB12502) | metagenome | biome: forest; material: soil | place: Canada | collected 2011-07-03 | depth 0.3 m | reverse complement strand
TTTACCCCCTTTTCGCCACCGCCACAATATCCCTCACTTCCAAGATCTGTTTATCATAACCATGCAGCGTTACATTGATCATCGCCTGGCCAACCTCTGCTAATGTGCTCACAGTGCCGGGAAAAAATCTTCGTAAGACCGGGTACAGCCAACCAATGTACTTATATAAGGGAAGCACATTCTTCTGACCCTCGGTTGCCTTCATAAAACCGGGGCGAAAATTAAACTCTTGTTTAAAAGGCACTTTCATCAAGTCATTTTCGGTTTTGCCTTTTACCCGCGCCCACATTGATCTGCCTTTTTCTGTACTGTCCGTACTGGCGCCCGATACATAACAAAAGGTCATATCCGGGTCTAACCTACTCAGTGTTCGGGCAACATTTAAAGTTAAGGTATAAGTGACTTTGTAATATTCCGGCTCTTTCATCCCAACGGACGAAACCCCCAGGCAAAAATAACAGGCATTGTACCCCGAAAGTTGGTCTTCAATAACTGAAAGATCAAAAAAATCCGGATGAATGATCTCTTTTAATTTTGGATGCACTACACCACAGGGCTTTCTATTGATCACCAAAACTGATTCTACCTGCGGATGCAGCAAACATTCATGCAATACGCCCTCACCCACCATTCCGGTAGCTCCGGTTACAATCGCTCTTATTTTGGTATCCATGCTGCTTTTAATTTAATATTATTTCAAACTTATCCCGGTTCCGTAAGGAAAAAACATATTCACATTTACCGGCAATTTTCCTTTAGGATTAATAAGACGCGTAATCACCTTTACTGCCGAATGCTGCAACTCATTACTCATCTGATAACAGGCTATCAACGCACCGCTTTTTTCAATGCCGGGCAGGCCAGCAATGGTATATGGATTTGCAAAAACACAAACTACCGACTGTGGATGGGCCGCAACTTCAGCTATAAATAACTTCACCCCGTTGCTATAATCCAGTTTGCTTGCGGGGCGTGCACGGGTATCATTTATGCTAACAAATATCTGATCGTATTGCCTTAATTTCCCTAGTAATTCAAGCAGATCATCAGCTGGGGTGCCTTTTCCAACGATGAAAGTATCACTGTTCAAATACCATTGTGACAATTCCTGCTGAAAGGAGGTTATTTGATTAACGCCTATACTGATAATTGCCGTTTTCGCTATCGGGTTTAATTGTACCGCCGGGGCATCGCCTTTTACCAACGTAACTGCAGCATCGCTCAACTGCTGTACCAATGCTTTGGCGCTTTCCCTGTTCAGGTCTTCAACTAAATGTTCGGGTGAGATATCATGATAATGGTTTAATCCAGTCCAGTATTTTGCAGCCAGCACTTTTTTTACTTTTGTTTCAAATTCCTCCTTTGAAACTTCGCCTTTCCTTACCGCTTTACGTATAATTTTTATTGCTTTCTCTGAATTTTCTGATAATTCTATAATATCATTACCCGCTAAAAAAGCGCGAAGATCAGCTTCCCCATCCGGAAAATACTTTACCACTGCTTTCATTTCCATGGCATCAGATACCACCAGGCCTTTAAAACCAAGCGAATCCTTTAAAACCCCGGTAACAATTGGTCTGGATAGGGTTGAAGGCAGGTTTTTTGTGGTATCTAAAGCCGGGATATCCATATGGGCGATCATCACCCCGCTTATACCTGCTTTAATAGCTTGTCTGAATGGATACTCCTCCAACGTATCCAGCCTCTGCCGACTAAAAGGTAACAAAGGCAGCTCAAGATGTGAATCTACATTGGTATCTCCGTGCCCCGGAAAATGCTTGGCAGTAGTAAGCAAACCCGCGTCCTGCATACCTTTCATGTAGGCTATCCCCTTTGCGGCGACATTGTATTTGCTATCCCCGAACGAACGATAATTAATTACAGGGTTATTGGGATTATTATTCACATCCATATCGGGCGCCAGATTTATTTGCATGCCCAGTCGTTTAAAATCATAGGCTACAAACTGACCCATTTTATAAATAAGCGAATTATCCTGTATAGCGCCAAGTGTCATCTGGTAAGGGTAGGATATAGTTGAATCTAAACGCATACCCACGCCCCATTCACCGTCCATTGCGATAAGCAAAGGCACTTTAGCCAGCCTTTGATATGTATTGATAAGGTCTAACTGCCTTACCGGCCCTCCCTGAAAAAATACCAGGCCGCCAACCTTTTCGTCCTTTATCACATTACCTACCGAATCTTCATAGGCTTGCCCGCGGTCCGTATGCGCCCTTACAAAAAACAATTGTGCTATTCTTTGCTTGCGACTCAATTTTTTGTAAACAGAATCCACCCAATGGTTCTGCCGGTTTAGCGATGATAGGTATCCTGTTTTTTGCTGTGCAAAAGCAGCAAAACCATCAATGATCAAAAAACACAGTAAAGTATATTTTAAACTACGCTCAAGTCCTCTCATATTGGTTTCAAATGTAATTAATTGTGGTTTAGTTGTAAGTGTTATAAAAGTTAAAAAGGCTGAAAAAGTCGCTCCCATGATAATTACGTATTTTGTTAAATCAACCTTTACACTTCCTGCAACATTTACAAGCTCTTTTAACTCCAATTAAAAAAATTCTAACAAAAGACTAAACCTATTCGTTATCTTTTATTCTAAAAAGGCAGAAACAATTAACTATAAAAACTTATTCCAATGAAACACATTTTTATTTTAGCAATATGCCTGCTGGTTGCAGGCTCTGTAAGCGCTCAAGATTATTACTATCCTCCACGCCGTGTACATCGTCGTCCGGTCGAACGTCGTCAGGTACAACATCGCCAAATGGATGATTTTTACCGCCCACGCGTTGGTATTGAGGGGGGATTGAGTATTGCCAATACTGTCGACTCTTATGACGCCAGTTACAGCACGAACAATATTTTAGGCTTTCATGCCGGGATAACTGCTACTATCCCGCTTGTATATCCCCTATCTTTCCAGCCTGAAGTGTTGTTTTCGCAGAAAGGTTATAAGGCTTATACTACTGATGGCACCTTCACTCAGCGAAACAACTATATCGATATTCCTTTGCTGGCAAATTTCCGCCTGGTACGTGGCTTTAATTTCCTGGTAGGCCCGCAGATTAATATTCCGGTATCAACTACCAACACTTTTGACAACGGATTTGCGGTTAGCCGCGAAAGTTATTATGGCGACGCCGGCAATAAAAGCTATGTTGCTGGAGTTGTTGGGTTCAGTATCGATCTGAATCCCAATGTAGATATCCATGCGCGTTATGTACTGGACCTTTCATCAAATACCTACGATGCAAACTCACCGATACCCAACTACCGCAACCAGGTTTGGCAGTTTGGCATAGGGATTAAGTTTCAATAAAAAATATTCTTAGAGTAGCTGCTCCTTTGCAGCTACTTTATTAATCCTTAATAACCGTAATTCAGAATTCCCTGACCTAATTGTTACTTGCAGAATTTCTTTTTTACCGAAAACATAATTTTCTGGCAAAATTGACTTTACTAAAAAAAGTTCGCGGCTTGTCGAATATATAAAATAACAGATCGAAGTATTTTACTATGAATATTAAACTCTGGAATCTGTGTCTACCTTCCTTAAGATTTTTTAACGATGTGTAAGCCCTTTTTACCAAACCTGATTCCTTATTATATTTAAAGTTGGAGCAATAATTCAACCAGTCAAAATCAATTGTCAACCTTTCCAGGCTCTTTGATTTCTTCCGGTAAACAGTGCTCTTGCGTAATCCCAGTGCATCGGTAATACTATCCCTATGCTGGCGATAATGAACCAACACTTTATTAATAAACTTTACCTTACCGATATTAAATGCAACATAGGATATCCACCGATCGTGATAATAATTACCATCGAGCGGTAAAATATATTGGATCAGCTCCTTCTTAAACAAAGTGGCATGCCCCGATATACAATTAGAAAGGATAAATGGCAGGCAGCTTTCCCCATCATACATCCTGTGTCTGGACGCCATGGTGCTGTGTCCTATGCGTTTATCATTCTCATCTATAAAGTCCGAATTATGATAAACTAAAACGCATTCTTTGATGAATTTAACTGAAATTTTTATCTTGTCCTTTTTCCAAATATCATCCTGATCCGCCAGCGCAATAAAATCTCCGGTGCACAGGCTTATCGCCTTCTCAAAATTGCGGACATACCCGATATTTTGATTATTTCTGTAAGGTTTTAACCTATTATCCAACCAGGAATAAGCCTGAAGTATATCCCAGGTATTATCACCCGAACAATCATCAACCGCAATTATTTCAATATTATTATAATCCTGTGATAAAACACTATCTAATTGCTTTTTCAAAAATTTTTCGCCGTTATAAGTACATAAAGCTATTGAAACCAACGGCTGTATGGCAATCTTCATAAATCATAGTGATATATTTAGAATAACCGCATGATTACAATTTTAGTTTTAAGGAATAAAATGTTTCTTCTAATAGCCTAGACTCATTTTAACTAAAACATAATTTTCTGACAAAGTTGATTTTACTAAAAAATCCTCTCTTCTTATGACCCATAGTATAAAATAACAAGTCGAAGTATTTCATCATGAAAATAAAGCACATGAGCTTGTTTTTTCCTTTGGTTAAATCTGAAAATAGAGTACATGCCTCATTCACTAAAGCAGGCTCTCTTTTATACTTAAATTTTAAGCAATAGTTTAACCAGTCTGTATTAACAGGTAGCCTCTCAAGATTTCTTGTTTTTTTCGAAGCAGCAACTCTTTCCCGCCGCCCCAAAAAATCGGTTATACTATTTGGATGCTGACGGTAATGGGCTAACACCTTATCTATATATTTTACTGAACCTATGTTAAAAGCGACATAACAGATCGCCCAATCATGCGAAAACTTCCCTCTAAATGGGAAAAGGAATTTTCTTATTGTGCTATCAAATAAAATAGCGTGCCCATGTATACAGTTGGCAAGGATAATGGGCAGGCAGCTTTCTCCATCATACATCCGGTGTTTTGACGCCATTGTGCTATTCCCAATTCGCTTATCATGTTCATCTATAAAATCCGAGTTGTGATAAACCATCACATGATCTTCAACAGATCCTATCATAACTTTTATCTTACTTTTCTCCCAGATGTCATCCTGATCTGCCAGCGCTATATAATCTCCACTGCATAGCTTTATAGCTCTTTCAAAATTGCGGGCATATCCAATATTTTTGTCATTTCGATATATTCGCAATCTTTTGTCTTTTAGCCCATAATCTCTGAGTATATTCCAGGTTTTATCACTTGAACAATCATCAACCGCAATTATTTCAATATTGGCATATTCCTGTGATAAGAGGCTATCCAGTTGCTTTATAAGGAATTTTTCACCGTTATAAGTACAAAGGGCTATAGAAACCAAGGGGTTCATGATCATGTTTACAGAAGGGTATTTTTATTAATCATAGTTAGTTTTTATTCCTAACGAATTAAGAAATCAAACCGATGCAGCTATAATAAATTTTTAGCATACCGGTAGTTAACTCTAAAGTTTTAACCCTTTATTTCAACTCCTTTTGAAAACTTAAAGGCAAAAATGAGTTTTGTTAATGATTTCCATGGTTTTCGGTTAGGAAAAAGTTCATGATAATATTTGTACACCAATTTCATCAATGGAACAGACCTTGATCCCGATCCTTTCAATTGATAAGCATCTTTTATCTGATTTATAAAAATCTTATCTGCCGGCTTTAAGTTTTTATAACCTGCAAAACTGTTAAGCATTACAGTAATATTTTCATATTCCACTAATTCAGCCTTGCTTAAATCCAGTCGTCTTTTTATCACCGATTCATTGTGTACCCTGTAATAAGTAAGCATATCATCATAAAAAGTTATTTTATGATGATATGCGGCCACAAATCCCATCCACCAGTCATAATAACCTTCTTGGGGAAATGGTAAAACAAAGCTCAAAAATTCACGATGTAAAAGTGTAGTATGGCCGGTAACATAGTTGCGAAACAACAACCCTCTATAAGTAACCGGCAATTTTAAATATTTTAACAGCCTACCCTGCTTATCGTTTCCCGTGTAACTTGAATTTGAAAATATCAGCCAGTTGTCTTTGATATGATCCAGGAGTGACTGCAGCTTATTCGGAAGCCACACATCGTCCTGGTCACTTATTGCGATATAATTGCCAGAAGTCAAAGTAATGGCTTTTTCAAAATTCTTATTAAAGCCGAGGTTAACCTCATTTTTATAGCACTTTATCCTGCTATCGCTTTTGGAGCAGGCGCTGACGATATCGAATGTCTTATCCGTGGAAACATCGTCAACAATAATTATTTCAAGATTTTTATAAGATTGACCAATAATACTTTGTAGCTGCTCTCTTATATATTTTTCGCCGTTGTAGGTGCAAAGCGCAACAGATATTAATGGTTCATTCACGGCAAATCCCTTTAGTATTTTTTAAACCATTTATACTTATACTTATAATACAAACGTACTATATTCTGAACAAGAGAAATATCCATAACAAACCTTAAAATACCGTTTGAGCTTAAATAGAAACGGGTAATGGTAGTTTTCATATACCGGTTTCTGAAGAAAAAGGAGTATTTAGCTTGTATTTTTTTTGATAACGAATAAAATGACTCGTCCAATTTACCCATACTTAAATGTAGCAGACTAAACTCGACAGCGTAAGCACTATATCCCAGACATGCCGCTACCAGACATATATCTGTACCATACAAGTGGAAACCCGAAAGATTGCCAGATAAGGCGATATTAGCAGATTTTTTTACTAAAACAAAGTTCTCGTCAAGTGAGTTTACTTTTGAGGGTAAAACGCCAACTTTGTGACAAACAAGATCTGCATGAGTCATCTTCATTGATAACAAGTAGGGATTATTAGTGCCCGCATTGCCTAATATAGCCCAATTTTTATCAATTGTATCCAATTCAACAATTCGCTGCTCCAAATCTATTCTTTTATCAAACCTCAGTAATATATCCTGGTGGCAGATGATAATGTACTTAGCGTCTGCATTCTGAAGAAACTGGTTTATCCCCTGGTAAGCATCAAAAGTATTTCCATTGGTGTTGTCAACATACCTGTATTCACAATCATCAGTAGTAAAACCGGCTGCTATAAATGAGTCAAGCATGCGGCCGTATTCATCCAAATTAGTCGCTAATGTGCAAATGGAATATTGAAACTTATAAAGTGATTGCACCTCTTTTTTTGCAATACTTACAACTGAAGGTTTTACCATTAAATTACCTGTTACTAATTATTATTATTTGCTATCGTAACTCTTTACCTAAAAATCACTTATTGAAAAGTTTGCATATCTATCAGCCTTTTATACAAGCCATTATTCATGATCAGTTGATGATGATTACCCTGCTCAACTATTATCCCACTCTCTAATACAATAATTATATCAGCATTTTGAATAGTGCTCAGCCTGTGCGCTATGATAAGGGATGTGCGGTTTTTCATCAGGTTATTTAAAGCATCCTGAACCAATTTTTCTGATTCCGTGTCCAGCGCAGATGTGGCCTCGTCAAGCAGCATGACAGGCGGATTATTTAAAACAGCCCTTGCAATACAGATGCGCTGTCTTTGTCCGCCCGAAAGTTTGGTACCCCGGTCGCCGATATTTGTTTGATAGCCATCCTCCGTTTCCATAATAAAGTTATGTGCGTTGGCAATACGTGCGGCTTCTTCTACTTGCTGCCGGCTTACATTTGTTTTACCAAAGGTGATATTGTTAAAAATGGTGTCATTAAATAGTATCGATTCCTGGTTTACAATACCAAGCAATGCTCTTAGCGAATCGGCAGTGATCGTTTGAATATTTATACCATCAACCAATACCTGACCTGATTTTGGTTCGATAAATCTTGGTATAAGGTCCATCAGCGTGGATTTACCACCACCGGATGGCCCTACCAGGGCTATTGTTTTACCTTTTGGAACCGTTAAGTTAATGTTTGACAACACAACTCTTTCCTTATAGGCAAATGATACATTTTTAAATTCTATACTTTCTTTAAACTCATTAATAGGCTTAGCGTTTGGTGCATCAATAATTTCTGGTTTTTCATCAATAAGCGCCAATACCCGCTCGCCGGCTGCTATGCCCGAGTGTATGTTGCTGAATGAGTCTGAAATAGCCTTAGCAGGACGCATTAGTTGTGAAAATACAGCGATATAAGCAACAAACTGGCCGGCATTTAAAGTGGATTTTTTGTTAAGTATCAGGTATCCACCGTATAACACTATACAAGAGATCATCGTAACAGACAACGTTTCTGAAACGGGTGATGCTGATTGCTGGCGCCTTGCCATTGAACGCAGTATTTTTGAATACCTGGTATTCTCCCGGTCAAATCGTTCTTTTATAAAATTTGTAGCATTAAATGCTTTTATAATCCTCACCCCTGACAATGCTTCGTCAAGATAACTTATCATATTGCCATAGGTTTGCTGCGCTGACGTGGCCTGCGCTTTAAGGCGCTTTACAATTTTAGAAATAATGAAAGCTGATACGGGAACAACGAGCAATGAAATTAAAGTAAGTTTTACGGAATAAATAAAAAGTATCACCAAAAAGGCGATCATGGTCGCCGGTTCCTTAAAAATCACCTGCAAAGTTGCAGTAACCGAAAACTGCACCACCTGCACATCTGAAGCTATTTTGGAAATGATGTTCCCCTTGCGTTCATTATTAAAATAACCCAGATGCATGTCCATTACATTATTAAAAACCCTGCGCCGCAGGTTTAGTAATGTGTGTACCCTTAGATTTTCCATTGTACGGGCAGAAAGGTATCTGAAAAAGTTGCCAACCAAAATGGTAACAATAATCAGCCCGCATACAAATTGCAGGGCTCCCCATTCGCCGTGTGTCCTTATAAAATAGTTTAAATAAAGTTTGAACCAGCCGTTCAAATCGTACCAGGCCGGCTGCTTTACGATGGCTGCAACATGTGAAATATTGGAAACAGCACCCGTACTGTTTCCAAAAAGTGTGTTCAGCAGCGACGGCAGCAATACAAATACCATCGAGCTAAAAACAACATAAAGTAAAGTAAACAGGATATAGGGTATAGCAAACTTCTCAATTGGTTTGGCAAAAGATAATAACCGGAAATAAGTCTTCATCAAAAATTTTAAAATGCAAAGCTAACAGTAATTAAATAAATACGTAATCAGCAGTTGTCAAGCTTTGAAACGGATTATTTTTTTACCTTTTGCCGATTCTTGGATATTATCCACCACATCAAAAATAGAAGTGCCGCTATTATGTTTATCCATCAAATTTTTGAAACCGGCTTTGCGTAACCCGATGGCCCGCCTGTTTTTAAACAATTCCATGTAGCTTTTCCATATCCAAAATTGCCCAACCAGCAGTTTTGGCAACAGATCAATCAGGGTAATCTGGCAATAATAGGCAATGGAGGCCAGGCCATTATAATGGATAACATGGAAATAAAACCGGTTGCGGAAATAAACCCTTTTTACCCACTGCGGTGTTTTATAGTTTTTGGTGGTTGCCGACAGGCGATGCCTGCATATAGCCCTATGCTCATAATAACATTTCCAGTTCAACCGCCAGGCTCTTATACTCAATTCCATATCCTCGCTGTAAAACGGCGAAAATATTTCATCAAATCCTCCTATCTCTTTCAGCTTCGCTGCATCAACCAAAGCATTGGCCCCCGACAGGTACATGGTGTACAACCGGTCATCAACATTATCGGTATAGTAGAAGTATCCGGTTTTTAACTTTAAGCCATTAAACTTTGGCATCCGTGCGGCATCCTGGATATGATCTCCCTCCATATCGATGATACGGCCCATAACACCAAACGTATCAGGCTGCGAAAAATATTTCCATTGATGCTCAAAATAATCAGGCGTAAGTTTAACATCTGAGTTCAGCAGAAATATCAATTCATATTGTGCAGCTTCTATCCCCTGGTTACAGGCATGGGAAAACCCTTTATTTTGCGGATTCAAAATTAGCTTCGCCCATGGAAAATCTGTCCTTATCAGTTCAACAGAGTCGTCTGTTGAGCAGTCATCCACGATAATTATTTCATAAATGGTTTCCGCATTTTTAATAGCTTCTACTGCATGGGGCAGATATTCCTTCAGCAAATGCCTGCCATTGTAATTAGGAATAACTATTGAAACACTTTTTTTGATATCCATCAGGCTTATCTATCTGATTTTTGAATGCCAAATATAATTATATCCTATACTCTTAACAGAGTATTTATAAGCAATACATAGCCCGATAGCGTGTTTGTTTAAATACATTATATTTTTGCTACCTTAATGGCAATAATAAATGTCGGGCACAAACAGCAATATTAAGCTTAATTGTAATGATTTCAGATCAGTGGCACGCGCCTTAACTATTGTTGAGAACGATCTGAAAAGTGCCGGACAACTTTTAAAAGATCTTAGTTTTACCAAAAACACGCCTATTATAGGCATTACAGGGCCACCGGGGGCCGGCAAGAGCACATTAGTGAACAGCCTTATAAGTAACCTGGTAAACAATGACAAAAAAATAGCCATTCTGGCTATCGACCCTACCTCACCATTTAACCTCGGCTCTCTGCTTGGCGACAGGATCAGGATGGCAACACATTTTAACCACCCGGGAGTATTTATCCGCTCGCTGGCCACCCGCGGCTCCTTGGGAGGGCTATCTGCTAAAACTATCGAAATGTCGGATATACTACGTTCGGCGGGCTTTGATTATGTTTTGATAGAAACGGTTGGAGTAGGACAATCGGAAATTGAAATAGCCGGGCTTGCCGATCTAACTTTTGTGGTACTGGTACCCGAAGCGGGCGACGAGATACAAAGTATTAAATCGGGGTTAATGGAAATTGCAGACGCTTTTGTTGTGAACAAAGCCGACAGGGAGGGCGCAGACATATTTGCCAATAATTTAAAAAAAATGGTTCAACAAAAAGAAGCGCAAATACCCATTTTTAAAACAATAGCTTCACAAAACCAGGGGACTGCAGCTATTGCAGATTTTATTTTAGCATCCAATGACATAAAAAATACCCGTAAAGAGTTTCTATTGACCGAAAAAGCCTATAAGTTAATTCAACATAAACGCATGGCCAGCGTTGACAAAGCAAAGCTGCAACAGGCCGTTGCCAAAGCCATGCCCGATCCGCAGTTTAACCTATATAGCTTTGTGGAAGAATATTTATAGTTGAATGACTGATTAAGTTGATTATATGAGTGGTTGGCTACCAGCTCACTCAACCGAACCTGCCAGCAGGCAGGTCTAACTGACCACAACTTAATCAACCATTCATAATCTCCTCAATATGCTCTGCCTCAACGGGGATACCAGCCATCAGGTCAACATTTCCGCCCTGTGTGATCAGGATATCATTTTCCAGCCTTATGCCCAAACCTTCTTGCGGGATATAAATACCTGGCTCGCAAGTCAAAATATTACCAACTTCAAATGGTTTATACCTGTTGGCAAAATCATGCACATCCAAACCCAGGTGGTGCGAAGTACCATGCATAAAGTATTTTTTGTATAAGGGCATTTTGGCATCCTGTTTTTCAACATCATGCTTATCCAATAATTTTAAACCGATCAGTTCACTGGTCATTATCTTCCCCACCTCTTCATGGTAATCTGTTAACACTGTCCCGGCCTGTATCAAACCTGTTGCAGCACGCATCACACGCAATACGGCATCGTATACCTCACGCTGGCGTTTCGTAAAACGACCGTTCACCGGTACCGAACGGGTCATGTCTGCATTGTAGTTGGCATATTCAGCACCAAAATCAAAAAGCGCTACATCACCATCACGGCAAATCTGGTTATTGTCTATGTAATGCAGCACATTGGCATTCGGTCCCGAAGCAATAATGGGGCTGTAGGCATGCCCTGTAGCCCTCCCGCGCAAAAACTCATGTGTTATTTCTGCTTCAATTTCATATTCTGTTACACCCGGCTTTACAAATTTCAGCACACGTATAAAAGCATCTCTTGTAATTGAACATGCTTTTTGAGTTAGTTCAACTTCAATAGCCGATTTTACCACCCGCAGATCGCGCAAAATAACGGCCGAACGTTCATAATGGTGCAGCGGGTATTTCAGACGCAATTGTTCGAACATTCTTATATCACGGTAGGGTACCGAATGGCTGTAACGGTCATTCTCATTAGTATTAATATAAATATTATTTGCATAGTTTATTATTGTATGCAATATATTATCAAATTCATCCAACCATTGTATATTTTCAATACCCGAAGCTTTTCTGGCCTCCTCTTTGGTATACTTATGTCCTTCCCAAACGGCTATATATTCATTAGTCTGTCTTAAAAAAAGTACTTCTTTGTATAGCGGATTAGGACAATCCGGATACAAAATCAGAACACTTTGCTCCTGATCGATCCCCGTTAGATAAAAAAAGTCGGCATTTTGTTTAAAAATGAATGTTTGATCGCCATTCTTTGGGAACTCATCGTTCGAATGAAAAACAGCAATTGAATCCGGTTTTGTGCGCGAAACGAAATTTTTTCTATTATTTGTAAATAAGCTATTGCTTATAGGTAGGTATTTCATTAATATCAAGATTATTTATTTTTCTAAAACAATTTTTTTTATTTATTTGTATTATCTATTATAAAATTTGGAACAATGTTTGGTAATGAATCCAAACATAATTACTAATTTTGAAAAAAAATCACAATTAAATTGTTTAATCTTAAAACTATGAACTATTCTACATTAAAAAAAACAGTCGCTTTCTTATTGGTATCTGTGATGACTGTTGGAGTGGTAAATGCTCAAACTGATTCAACCAGTAAAGTAAAAACTACAACAACTACTACAACTACTACAGATTCAACAAAAAGGTCGCCTGCAGCAACTACTGCCAAGGTATTTGGTGGTACAAAACAGTACAACACATTTAGTGTCGGCCTTAATGTCGGCGTAACCGCACCTTCGGTAGCAACCGGCGGGATTAACACATTTAACCACAACCAACCCTCATTAGGTTACGGCCTTAGCTTAAGGGATCAATTATCCCATGCTTTTGGCTTACAACTGGATGTACGCGGTGGTAATGTTAAAGGCAGCGACAAACCTAAATTCCAAAATCAGGGTTATACCGTTGACTCTGAATCAGGCCTTCAGGTCGGAAGCTTTAAGACTCAATTCTGGCAAGGTACTTTAAGTGGTGTTGTAAACGTTGGTTCACTGAGCTTTCTTCACCGGACAAATGCGGTTAATTTCTTTTTATCAGGTGGTGCCGGTTTAGCACTGTATGCTCCTAAACTTTATTCTGACAACAGTCAATCCAACCTTATACTCGATTACAAAGGTACAGCAGGCACTAATCATAATAGCAAGTATATTAAAGAGTTAGTAATTCCTGTTGGCGCAGGCGTTAAATTTAAATTAAGCGATGCGTTAGCCCTTAATCTTGGTTATACTGAAAACTTCATTGACGGCTTTAATTTCTCCGGAGTACACGCTGGTTACCCTGCTGAAAACAAATATTCTTACGGTTATGCTGGTTTAGAATATACTTTCGGTCCAAAGTCAAAACCGAACCTGGATTGGGTAAACCCTGTAGCTATGATGTATGATGAACTGTATGATGCAGCTCTTCGTCAGGAAGTTGAAGCTTTAAAAGGCCGCGTAGGCAATGTTGAAAATGCAGTTAACGACCTGAAGAAAGATTCTGACGGTGACGGTGTTGCCGATCAATTCGACAAATGTCCAAATACACCAGCTGGTACTGTTGTTGATGGTTCTGGTTGTCCAATTGTGTTCCCTAAAATCGATACTTCATTATTCGTTAGGAAACCAGTTGCAGGTGCCGCTACTGCTTACTCAAACATCCAGTTTGAATTCGATAGTTCAGTATTAAGAACTTCTTCTTACCCTATTTTAGATGCTACTTCAGCTGACTTACGTTCTGCTGCCGATAAGAAAATCGAATTAGATGGTTTCGCTTCATCAGAAGGTACTGCAGCTCACAACATGCGTTTATCAAAAGACCGTGCTAACTCAGTAAAAACTTAC
>FTJA01000760.1_pt2 | contig 14202 bp, 16 predicted proteins | sample 1689021 | NCBI WGS metagenome assembly FTJA01 (sample SAMEA3914874, study PRJEB12502) | metagenome | biome: forest; material: soil | place: Canada | collected 2011-07-03 | depth 0.3 m | reverse complement strand
CACTCACTCACTCACTCAACAATCACCTACTCCCCACCTGTAATTTATCCAGTTTCTTCTTTGTATCGGGGTTATCCTTAACTTTCAGCGACTTTGTATAATATTCAATGGCCTTTTCCTTATTTTTTTGATGATCATAATAATCGCCCATACTGTCATATACATTAAAGCTATCCGGGTAGTTTTTAATATTGAGATCAAACGCCGCATAAGCACGTTCAGGCATATTGCTTTGTAAGCAGTAATACCCAAATTCGTTCAGCATATCTTCAGGAGGTAACATGGTGTAGCCCATTCGTTTAGATATATCAGCGTAATGCTTGCTTAATTCGGCCTCCAGATCAATTTTGGCATTTTTGTCCATCATCCTTGCTTGAAATCCCTTTGGAAAATCATAAAAGCCGAATAAAAAATGAAGGGCATCATATTCGGCAATCAAGGGTACGGATCCATGGCTGTCTCCATCGTAATACTTGTAGGTCCAATTGAGGCCGTTTGCCTTATTTTGCTGTAATATATTTTTGAGTTCCATTATCGAGCGTATATGCCCGGTTAAACCGGCTGTGTCCTTCTGCACCCTCAATGTGTCCATCCCTGGGGGCATGGTATTGGCTATAGCAAGGTATAGCGATTTGCCTTCAAATTTTTCCTGTTTAAAATCATCATGCGCCTGGTTCAACAACTTTTTCCCATCCCACCACATACTGGGGTCTATCACTACATAAGAATTGAACATATCGGTATGGTTGATTACGATATTCATCGCCGTTAAACCACCAAAGGAATGGCCGACCAGCATTTTGTATGGCGCAGTACGATAGGCCGAATCAATATGAGGTATCAATTCCTTTTCAATAAAAGATGTAAATTTCTCACCACCTCCTGATGTTGCAAAGTCGTTCACTTTCCTGCCATCCGGCCCCAACAGGGAGTTTGTTGGCGTCAGGTCGCGCGTGCGGTCTGTGTTTGGTATAGACACAATGATCATTGGCGGCACTACCGTATTACCTATTACCTCACTTAACTCATGAACCATCCCGGTAAACGCCGCGAAATTCCAGTCGGCATCCAGCAGGTAAACCACCGGGTAACGCTGTTTGAAAGCTATATCATAACCGGCAGGCAGGTATACCCAAACCGTTCGTTTTTCATTCAGTATTTTGGATTGGACGCTATCTGTTTTACCTAAAACAACCAGGTTGTTTTTGACAGATTGGGCAGTAACAGCAGTGGTTACTGCTACCAATAGCAGGGAAAGAAAAAATTTCATGCGGAAATTTAAGTTGATCTAAGCTACTGATTTTTAAGGATTAATAAAACTAAATTTTATATACCGGGTGTATTGCAAAAACGATTCAACTTAACATAGTTGCGGGTTTTCTTTCAAATAGAGCCAGCCATAAAATATCCCCTGCCATAATAATACATATCGGAACCAGATCAGCAGGTGTATTGTGCGAGCCAAATGAATTGGCACCGTTATTAGTAAAACCACGCACTATATTCGCAATATTGATAACCAGGGAAAGGATTGTAAAAATATTTAATCCTCGTATGGCCCTGGCATGTGGTTTAGCATGTGCTACACTTGCAGGTACGCTGAAAAATCCAAGAGTCAAAATAAGCAATATTAAAAAGATAACAGCCTGGAACACGTAGGCGATGAGTGGTGAACCGGCAGGTATAAAATGCCCGCCTGCCCAACCATACCCGGCTGCAATAAGCAGGATGGCGGTAACCCTTAGTTTCAAAATTTTTGTTTTAGATGTTAACATGATGCACTGATTATTAGCTATATACCTATTTAGAGTGCAGCAGCGTTATATTGTTACTCAGAATACCTGTGATGTAAGTAATTTTAATGGCTGAACAAAAATTGCAGCCCATCATACTTTGTTATCTTTGGCACGGAGTTATGATTATCCCCATTGTAGTATTTATAGCCAAAATTTAAACCATTGTCTTGCTTGCTTTCCAATACATCTGCCAGTTCAAGTATACTGCGCATATGGTTTGTTTTCGCAGAAGTGTCGTCGCGTACCTGTGCTATATTCATACCTGCAGGCATGGTATTGGCAATACCAAGGTATAATGACCGTCCGTTAAAATGCTGCTGTTTTAATACTTCACGGGCACTATTCAATAACTTTTTACCGTCCCACCACATACTGGGATCGCTGGCTACATACCCGTTGAACAGAGCGGTGTGGTTGATGAGGGTATTTATCACGATAAGGCCCCCGAGCGAGTGACCTACCAATATGCGGTTAGACGTCGTGGGATATGTTGAATCGACATGCGGTATCAGTTCCCTTCCAATAAATGAGATAAACTTTTCTCCACCGCCCGATAGCTTAAAAGCACGCTCTTTTTTACCCTTTGCATCGTATATGGAATGGGTGGGCGTCAGGTCGCGCGAACGTTTTGTATTGGGTATTCCTATCACAATCATATCAGGGAACAGCTTGTTGCCATTCAGTTTATCCAACTGCAGTATGGTATCCACAAATAATCTGAAATGGCCCTCCGCATCAAGCAGGTAAACTACAGGATAGCGCTGTTCGGCATCATTCTGGTCATTTTCACATTTGGGCAGGTACACCCAAATTTCCCTTTTCTCGTTCAGAATTGTTGAGAAGAGATTGTCTTTTTTGCATATCTGTATGCGGCTATTTTTGACAGATCGCGCACCAGCGGCAACCATTATCACTATTATTATTAGAAAAAACGGAAGCACCATAGGGGTAAATTACAATGCTAAGCTACCGTTTTTCGGCCATTAAAGCACGATAGGGAATAAAATGCATGGTTAAACAGGCTTATTCATGAGTCCATACAACAAATGAATAAACCACCCTTATAATTCCCATCAAATATTTAAACCTTTTCACTTTAAAAGTGTATTATAATTAATTAGCAATTGCTAATTATTCAACATTTTTGACCAATGATTTCTTATTGACCACGAATTATGGTAACCTTGAAAAACATCAAAAGCGACTTTCGTCACGTGTTTGTTGAAGGGGACGCCAAAGGCGGGGAACAGTTACATGTTGTTATTGTACTGGGTATCCCTTTGATATTGGTAGTAATAATTATATTAATTATTTACCCTCGTTTTACCCTCGTTTGGTCTTGACGGGCTTAACCATATAACAAATAAGGCCAAGGTATGTTAATACTGTAACAGCATTCACCACTATGGCTACTTTAAATAGCACCATATCCAACCTCAGGCTCAGTTTTGAGGGCCTGCAACAGGATACTTTTAAAAAAATATTTACCCATATCGATCAACTGGGTGTTAAACAGGGCGTTGATAAAATGGGCCTCGACCGTTTTATTGAGCAATGCGCGCGATTGTCGGCTGCTACAGGCGTCATATCGGGCAGCGGCGGTGCGCTCACTATGGCCATCGGCATCCCGTTCGACCTGCTTAACATGATCACACAACAGATACGGGTTACCCTGGGTATTATTTATTACAACAGAGGTACTTACCAGATAGGGTTTGATGAGTTCCTGTCTATTATGGCTGCCGCCCTGCAGGTGGAAGCCGGCATAGCCATTACCAAAAATATACTGGAACGGGGCGCCGAAAGAATACTGGTAAAGATGGGATCAAAAACCGCCACCAGACTGATACCCGTGGTAGGCGCCGTTATTAGCGGGGCAACCAATTACCTGTTTATCAAACGCATGGCCGAATCCATCAAAAGAATGCAGCCGCGCTACGAAGCGCTGACGGTACATCTGGAGTAGGAGTTGTGAGTATTGAGTTGTGAGTTTTAAGTCTTTTACTCCCGGTTCAAAATTCAGAACTCAATACTCAAAACTAATGCCTAACAGCACGATCCACCCACTTGCACCGGCGGACACTTAACCGTTCCATAACTACAAAACACACAGCAGTCACCTGGCATTGGTTTTAAAAGTGTCTTGCAATTTTCACATTCATAAAAGTGCTGGCAGGCGTTCACAGGCATCGTTTCTTCCTTTTGATAACCACAGGAAGGGCAGGTGATGATGGATTGCAATTGAATGTCTTTTACCATGTTAATTGTTTTTTATGTCGATTCGAATATTGAACTATAAAAAAGTCTTGTTGGAGACAACTCCAACAAGGGCTTCCGACCTCACTTAAACTAATTTATTACTTTGTAAAAAAGAAAATAGTTTTCGGCAATTTCGAATACGATGTATTTTTTGTCGCTTTTGCCTATTTGCGATAAGAACTCCTTTATTGGTTTGCCGTTAACCAGCAGCTCTTTATTTTTTATTGGAAAATAGCAATCGTCTATTATTTTTTTATACACATCTCCCTTAAAATATTTATCACTGAATTTATCTAAGCCAATTTTTTTAAGCTCCTGTACCTTCTCTTTACTATAAATTGTATCGGATTTGTCGGCAGTTATAGCGCTTTCAGCTTTGACCGGGTATAAACCGATAAGCGCATTTTTATTATAAAGAAAATATGTCCGTCTATTCTCATGTGCACCTAAGTAAGTGAGAAGAGCCGGACGTTTAACAGACTCCGGCAATCTCATGAAATTAATCAATCGCGAATTTGAAACCAATTCTTTTGAATCGGGAACCTCTTCTTTATTCACGTCAATCTCAAATTCAACTTCATATTTTAATTTTCGATCGGGGTAGTAAAAATATTTGGTTAAGCTTGAAAAATTAGTCCCTGATATTTGCATAGTCCAATAATGAATTCCACCAATAGCCAAAGTCATTTTTCCATTTAAATATTTATATGACTCAAACGTACTTTGGTGAGCGCCAAAGCCCGCATCAGGGTCGCCTTCTTTTTCTGATAATTTATTGCTTGAAGATCCGGTGTAGCTATATTGGCAACCGTTCCGGATTTCTTGTTCAACGCTTTCCTCGAGAGTATTATAGATATGTGCTTCTGTTATGATTAAACCTTTATTAAAGATATATAATCTATAAACACTGTCTGTTACTGTTGCACCATCTTCCAGCGGCGTAAAGTCTTTTATTTCTTCGATGTGATTATCCTTGATAGCTTGTTTGTTTAAAAACAGCGCATTGAATGGAACCTGACCGTAACCATTCATATACAACATCAGGAATAATAAAACCAAGTTTAGGCAACCAATTTTTTTAATATTCATCAAGATAAATTTAGCCTTCTAAATTCGATATCACTTCGTGCTCCACTTAAACCATTTGATCCCCAGCGTAGCAAACACTATGGTATAGCCTATGGTAAGCAGCAGCGACATACTGGTGTGATTGCTCCATTTTGCGGGTTCCAAACTGGCAGCAAGGATATCTTTTACGCTGCCGTAAGGTGTCCAGTCTACAGCGTTTTTAAACTTATCGCCCAATACGCCCAATTCTCCAAACATGCCCACCATAATAAAGGCAAAATAGATTAGCCTTGAGGTGGAGTTAACCGTTTCGGGATTTTGAATATGCCCAACAATAGCTTGCCCCAGACTGAGGTAAACAGCACCGCCAATAATAGACGTCAGCGTAGTAAGCACATAACCGCTAACGGACATCGTAATATGGTCGAAGTTGTAACCAGATATAAAAACCATTAATGTTAACAGAAGTATCAGTGTCAGTTGTACTATCAGCCTACTGGCCATAATAGTCCACAAAGGCAATGGAGATACCCGTAAACGCTGGAAAACGCCTTTCTCGCGGTCACGCGCAATGGAATTGGTATAGCCCATCAATCCAATGGCTATGAGCCCAAGTGTTATTGCATTTGACAATACAAATGCCCCGCCCGCCGTAGTCACAAGCCCTTTCCACGAAAACACAATGATCACCGGAACCACCAGCACAATAATAACCGAGCGGCGGTTGCGCCAAAGGGTAGTAAAATCGGCCCGCAACAGCGCAGCCATTGCTCCAGATGTTTTTGGTATAGATATCTCCATTTCCATAATTTCGTTCTATATTTTGATATTAAAATATTTTATTTCGTTTATTTAATTCACACGGTAGCAGTAAGAGGGTGAGTCAACCCCTCACCGCACTCCCTGTAAGCGCTATAAACACATCCTCGAGCGTGATTCTTCCCCGGCGCGATACTGCTATGACTTCCGGGTCATCACGGTGTTTGTCTATCAGCTCCTGCGGCCTGCCGGTGGTTATAACCCGGCCGTGATCAATAATACTGATACGGTCGCATACCGATTCGGCTTCTTCCATGGAGTGTGTGGTGAGCACTACCCCGTTGCCTTTCTCGCGGATGGCTTCAATACGTGTCCACAACTGGCGGCGCGATTGCGGGTCGAGGCCGGATGTCGGCTCGTCAAGCAGTACCAGTTTTGGGTCGTGTATGGTGGTTATTGCCAGCGCTACCCGCTGCTGCTGCCCGCCCGATAGTTGCCCGAATTTTTTGTTCTCGGCATCTGCCAAATTGATCTCTTTCAACAAATTTTGCAATTGCCCACGCGATAGGTCGAGCCCGTAAATACCGGCATACAGTTTCAGTATCTCGGCTACATTCAGTTCCGCCTGGAAGCTGGTGGACTGCAGCTGCACCCCCATTGCCGCGCGCGCATGCAGTGGTTTGTGCAGCGTATCATAACCCGCTACAGTAACCGTGCCCGACTGTTGTCTGATCAGCCCCTCTACAGCGCTTAACGTGCTGGTTTTACCTGCCCCATTCGGACCAAGCAAGCCAAATATCTCGCCCCGCGATACATGGAACGACACATTGTTTACCGCCTGTAATTTGCCGTAAAATACGTTCAGGTTATCAACTTGCAAAATATTGGTTTGGATGTCCATTTTTATAATAAAAGGTTTTTCAAAAAGACAACGCAAGTTTAGCTCATCTTCACCTATCTGTCAAATGAGGTTAGATCAGTGTCTTGATTTATCCGGTAAAACAGTATCTAAATTGGCAAGATCGCCTTATTCAGTTGATTTTTTGCCTGTTACAATGATTACAATACCGCCGATAAGCAATACAGCGCCCAGGTATGGTGGCCAGTTGACGGTTTTCTGTCTATCTACTGATACTTGTAAAGGTCCGGCATCAATTACCTTTTCCTTTTTTGTGTAAGTAAAACTAGTCCAGATGAGCATTGCTGCCCCGATGATGATCAATATGATACCCAAATTCCTGTTCATAATGTAGTTTTTTAGAGTTAAGAATAAATTCTAACTATTTGTTTGTTCGGCTATTCTCATTTATACTTGTCCGTCCCATAAAATAGGACGGCAAATGAATTTGTTGTCATTGCCGTTGGTTTCAATCAACGGAAAAAAGGCATTAATAATGGAGCGGCTTTAGCCAAATTCAACAAACAGATATGATCCAAACCAAGTGCATGAGTTATAGAATATTTATTTGCTGCAATTTGATTTGCACCTGCATTTATCGATCCTCAATATCCCATTATTTATCCATACTTGCAGGCTCACAATGTCCGTGCAAAGTACTCCTGCATCCCGTTACATATACTTGTAGTGCTGCCTTCAATCCATTTAGTAGGTACAATTAAATCATCAGCGCCGTCGACCATCTCAAATTTGATGTAAGAAGAGTATATCCGGTGATCTTCTGAAATCTCTGCAACATCCTCCCAGTATATGGTTCTTCTTGTTAGGTAGCACTGCAATTTCTCTTCATCAAGCTCCAGTGTTATTGCACCATTAAGCAAAGGTATGAAACACCACCTAAGGAAAGCGATGAGAATGCCAAGTATTAATAACAGGGGAGCGGTGAGGTAGAACCAAATCTTAGTATCATGGACTGAGATACCTATGTATAGTACCAAAGACAACATGCCGCTGAACAGGATCATGCCTGACCATCCAACAAATTTACTGTAACCGTAGGTTGTAGGTTCCATTCAAAATTACTTTGTGATGTGGTTTAAAAGTGTTCAACTAATATCTTATTATTTATCCATAATTTGCAAGTAAATTTCCCTTCCAAATGAAACCATTATTTACCGCTATCGCTTCAATATTTTTTCTGCTTTGGCCTGCTATGAGTTTTTCCCAGACAAAACCAACAAATAATGCTGCCGTCAGAAAATGGTGGAAGGAAGCAATAGTTTACCAGGTATATCCGCGTAGCTTTAAAGATAGTGGTGGCGATGGCATTGGTGACCTGAAAGGCATCATATCTAAATTAGATTATATTAAAAGCCTGGGAGTTAATACGGTTTGGTTGAACCCTATTTATAGTTCACCTAATGATGATAACGGTTATGATGTAAGCGACTACCGTAACATTATGAAGGATTTTGGCACGATGGCTGATTTTGATGCAATGCTTAAGGGTATGCATAACCGCGGCATTAAACTGGTGATGGATTTGGTAGTGAACCATAGCAGTGATGAGCACGAATGGTTTAAACAGAGCCGCAGTTCAAGAACAAACCCCTACCGCGATTATTACCATTGGTGGAATGCCGAACGTGGTAAACCTGCGCCGCGCTATAGCTTATTTGATGTGAACCATGACGCCTGGCGGTATGACTCGCTGACCAACGCTTACTATCTGCACTATTTTTCAAGAAAACAACCCGACCTGAACTGGGAAAACCCAAAACTGCGCCAGGAGGTTTATAATATCATGAAATTTTGGGCCGATAAGGGCATTGATGGCTTCAGGCTGGATGCATTCCAGTTTGCGGCAAAGGATACCACTTTTCCGGCTTTTCCGCAGGGATATGAAAAAAACTTCATGCTGTATTATGCCGTCGGCCCGCATTTGCATGATTACCTGAAAGAAATGAACCGCGAAGTGCTGAGCAAATATGATGTAATGAGCGTTGCAGAAGGTGCCGGAAATAACACGACAGATGCACACAATATGGTTGATGCTGACCGCAACGAACTAAATATGGCTTATGCTTTTGATGGTGTTGATATTGCCAGACCTGAAGGATACACCCTATTGCATTTTAAAGAGGTATTTACCCGGTGGGATAACGAGTTTGCCAAAAAAGGCTGGTTATCCATCTTTCTGGCTAACCATGACCAGGCGAGGTTGGTGAGCCGCTTTGGGAATGACAGTCCGCAATTCAGAGAAGTATCTTCCAAAATGCTTTCAACCTTTATCATGACGATGCGGGGCACACCCTATTATTATAATGGTGATGAATTGGGAATGACGAACCCTGGATTTGATAAGATAGAAGATTACAGGGACGTAGCAACATTGAATGAATATCATCATCAAAAAAATACAGGCGGCGATATGAAAAAGTATATGGAGCGCATAAAATTTGAATGCAGAGATAACGGGCGTACCCCATTTCAATGGAACAGCACCCCGAATGCGGGTTTTACAAGTGGCACGCCCTGGATAAAGATTAATCCGAATTATAAGACGATTAATGCAGCAATCCAGGAAAATGACCCGAACAGTTGCCTAAACTATTTCAGAAAGCTGGTAAACCTAAGGAAAAATAACCTTGCGCTTGTTTATGGCAAGTACACCCTGCTTGATAAAAACAACCCAAACGTGTATGCTTATACAAGGGAATGGGAAGGAATTAAGATGCTTATCCTTTTAAATTTCGCATCTGCAAATGCCAAAGCAAATATTCGACTCAATACTGCAAATGCCAAAGTGCTGTTATCCAACTATAAAGATGGGACTGTAATTTATATGGGAAAAGATGGAATTAGCTTGCGGCCTTATGAAGCGGTGATCTGTAAGTTATAAAATTGGAGTTGATATCAGACTTCGCCCTGGTTTTAGATATTAATAAATTTAGTGGTCAAACAATATTAGGCCCCAAACGGCTCTGCTGACAGGAATAGTAATATTTATAATTCCACAAAAACCTCTTCCCTAATCTCAGGGAGGTAAAATTGACAAGCTTGCGAGGCTGATATCTTATTTAGCAATACATACTCCTATAACCATTGTTATAAACTCCCATCATTTAACTATCAAGCAATGCTAAGAAATTCAAATTCTTAGCCAGTTGCCCTTGTAAATGACATAATCGACTGATTATTACCCTTAAAATCTCATTACTTCAACCACAAAAATTAAATTACCCTCTCTTTACCCATCCTAAATTTATTTGAAAATACCGTGAAAACACGGGTTTTTTTATGGATTTATATACTTTATGTTTGTAATACATACTATTTACCGCTATCGCATTATTCCTATGACAACATCTACCGCCCGTCCAAATAAAGATTTTCATAAAGCTTCTACCTATTTTTCAAAAATGTACGCCGAGCTTGACCTCGAAAAATACAAACTGGCTAAATACCAGGAATTGTTTAAACTGTCCAGTTTCCAGGCTATGCATGATGCCGACTTGGCGTATCATAATATTTACCGCAGGTGCGCCGAAAATGCAAATTCAAAAGAAAACCTGTTAAATTGCCTGGAACAGGAAGAACGATTTTTAACCCAACATCCAAATGCCTTTAATGCCGATACCTACCGACAGCATACGCTTAAAGCTATAATTGAAATAAGGGAGCATTTAAAAAGCGGGGCCCTTGATTACCTGTACTTTTAAATTTTCTAGCGCTGCAAATTGCCCATCCGGCATATCGCGCAACCGTTAAAAAAATAATTAAAAATTAATTAAAACAAAGTGTCAGTTATTTTTATTATCAATCGCAACAAATTTAGTAACCAATGAGAAAACTTGTATTTATAGATGATGATCCGATCGATCATTTCCTGATGAAACACATTTTAGGGAGCAAAAAATATTTTGATACCACCACCTACACCATATATGGATCATTGGTGCTGGATTATATCGAAGAAAACAAGACAGACCCTGAAAAACTGCCCGATATGATATTTTTAGATCTTAATATGCCCGACTGTAGCGGTTGGGAGTTTTTGGACCGTATGCAGCTGATGCAGCCTTACATAAACAAGCCCATCAAGATTTATGTTATGTCTTCGCATACGAATGCTGTTGACAAGGAAACATCCTCAAATTATTCTTTGGTAAGCGAGTTTATCAGCAAACCTATAGGTCAATATGACATTGAACGGATAGTTGAAAACTAATACACCTGTTGATAATCTGATCCTGCATATATCTTAAGCTCATCCACCCGCTTGTTAGTTTTCATTAGTATCTCGTCCAGTTCATTGGTACACCGCTCTATCAGGCGGATGTATTCCCGGCGTTCTACCGCACTGGAGGCATCTTTCAGCAATGCTGTAAGGCTGATAACCGAACACAGCGACTTGCGTACTTTGTGCGAGTTTAACCAGGCTATCTCGTGCAATGCCTTATTTTGAGTCTTTATTTTTTCTTCCTTTAATATCGCATCGGTAATGTTGTTTGCCATTACCAGGCTGCATGGCTCGCCGTTAAAATCAAGATCATAGTTTACTATCGATACATAAAACAATTCGCCGCCTTTCTTTTTATGCGTCCATGTGCTATGTTTAGTTACCCCGCTATCAGGAATCGTACTGAGATGATCCAATAGTTTTGTTTTCTCATTTTCCGGACGGATATCCATTATGGTCATTGCCAAAAACTCATCCATACTGTACCCATACAGATCGACAGCAGCATGACTCGCTTTTACAAATTCCAGCGTACTTTTGCGATATATCCACGTGGGATTGGGATTTCGCTCAAACAGGTTGCGGTACTGTTCTTCTGAAGAAAACAGCCGCGTTTGCCGTTTTTTTATCTGAAAATTGAGAATAACTGATGAAAAAACAACAAAAGCCAAATCATTCGCATTCCTGATAATGTTCCTGGTATGACTATCAATCTTTGTAAAGAAAAAAGTAATCAGCGGTTGGCAGCAGAAAGCCCAAAGACTCCCGGTAATTAAGAATCTTAACGGGATCTTAAATGATTTCGAAAACATCTTGCAACGGCAAATAAATAAAAGACAAAGGATTAACTGACATTTACCGACAAAAGACGAACAATGTTAATTATAAAGCAATTCATTGTGTCTAACCTTTTTGTTACAAATAAATGGCATTAGTTTGCTTAATTATAATTTCTTAATACCTTACTCGTCTATTTCGGCCAAAAGTTATGGAATATAATGTGAAATGTGTAGTAATCGTCTGTGAGGCACCGACAATGGACAGCTGTGAAATATATAGTAATTATTTCCCCATGTCCTGATAGACAATTCAATGATCCTTAACGACTTTCAGCTGCTAGACGGTATATGCGCCCTAATGATGAGAACCGCAGCAGCCAGGCTAAGAATCCTATTTTCTTACTTTTGCTTGCCATGTTTTCAATTTTTCAATCGCTAAAATGTCATAAAACATGCTCAATCAGCACATTCCTGCAATGCCCCACTGCCGGCAAGGGCTGCATTATCTTGTGTTTCCTCAACTGATTTTGCCGCCTTTTCCTTACGGTATTTTGATAGGTTGATCAGCAATACGCTTCCTAAAATGATAACCAGTCCGGCTATCTGCATAAACGATATGTGTTCATGAGCGAATAGCATTCCCAATATCACAGCGATAACCGGGTTTACGTAGGCATAAGTACTCACCTGCGTGGCGGGACGCACCTGCAGCAACCACACATAAGCGCTGAATGCTGCTATCGACCCAAAAATGATGAGATAGCCCAGCGCCAGCCACGAGTGCATAGGTATTTGCGACCATTGCAGGTGATCAAACTCGTGGTTAAGCAGGCTGCCCGGCAAAAACACCAATCCGGCTATGATCATTTGCCAGGCTACGTTTACCGCCGCCGAGCCCTCAGACGGGTGGTGTTTTGAATATAATGAGCCCGATGACCAGGCAATAGAACCCAAAATAAGCAGCAGCATCCCGGGTAATTTAGAGCCGGCAGAGCCGCCTGCAAACATGCCGTCCATCTGTTCGCTAAACAACAATATAACCCCGGCAAAACCAATGATGAGACCCACCACGGTCGACCGGTTGCGCAGGTTGACGCCCCAGTTTTGCTTATCCAGCAGTACGAACCATACAGGTGCCGATGATACCATGATGGCCACCATAGCGCTGGGCAGTTTCTGCTCCACCCAAATTAGGGCGCCGGTACCGCCGCAAAGCAGCAGCACGCCCACTATGGCCGATGTGACAATACTGTTTTTTATAAATATCTTTTCGCCTTTAATAATGCACCATACCATCATCAGCATACCGGCGGTTAAAAAACGCAGAGCCCCCAGCAATAGCGGTGGCAGCCCGTGAATGGCCATCTGTATAAAAAAATAGGTAGAACCCCAAACAATATAAACCGTGGCAAATGCAATGATAACCAATACGGGTGAGGCAGACTTGTTAATACTTTGTGTCATAGTCTATCAATTTTCGGGTATAACTAATTGTTGTTGTTCTTTAACTGTTTCGAGCACGATGGTGGTGCGTGTACTCAGCAGGTGAGGTATTATACTAATACTGTTGCGCATCAGGTGCATCAGCGAGGCCGAATCATAAGTGCGTATCTTCACCAGGTAGCAATCGTCGCCGGCTATGTGGTGCACCTCCTGCACTTCGGGTATCAGGGCAAGCTGTTTTGCAGTATCGCTATAGCCCGCTCCGTCGGCAGCTTTCATAAAAATAAAAGCGAGCATTTTTTGCTGCAGGGCCACCGGGTTTATACGCGTAATATATTGCTGTATCACACCCTTCTGCTCCAGTTTTTTCACGCGCTCAAGCACGCCGGATGGTGCCATGCCCAGCTCGCGGGCCAGGTCGGCATTGCTGATACGTGCATTCTCCTGCATCAGCCGCAGGATATGCAGATCAGTCTTGTCAAGGAATAATTCTGTTTCCATAACCATACAGTAAATATACGACATCATAGAATATAATTCAAAATACAATTACAAAAAATGAATTTAATTCGACAAAAATGCCATATTAGTGTCTCAACACATAATTTCGCCCGATTAAATGCAGATGGGCTCAAACAAAAAAATACACCTGTTTGTGTAATAGCAGGCCATTATAAACACCCAGGAATCGCATGAAGAGAATATTTACGCTATTTATTATGGTATTCAGCACATTCTGTGCCTTTGCGCAAAATAATTCTGTGATACCCAATATTTCAAAAACGATGATCCGTGCTACGCAAAATAAAACTACCGGCAAGGATACCGTGATTGAAAAAGATACCTCAAAAGAAAACAAGGAGCCCCGCTATTTCTACGTAACGGCGGCTACCAATGTATTTGTAAATGCCAGGGGCGGCTTTGCAAAGCGGTTCTCGCCCGTGTTTGAGTTTGGAC
>FTJA01734853.1_pt1 | contig 15090 bp, 15 predicted proteins | sample 1689021 | NCBI WGS metagenome assembly FTJA01 (sample SAMEA3914874, study PRJEB12502) | metagenome | biome: forest; material: soil | place: Canada | collected 2011-07-03 | depth 0.3 m | reverse complement strand
GGGCTTCTTCTACTTCTTTCAAACGCGCTTCTCTTTTTTGCAGATCGCTTGATAATTGACTTACTTTTGATGAACTGCTGCTATAATTATCATTCAATTTATTATAATTTCCACTAAGTGAGCTATAACTACCTTGCAGCTCAGCCAATTGTTGGTGAAGGTGCATAGTATCCGCCTGTAAACTTGAAAGTTGTGCTTCCAGGCTGGTGCTGCGGTTTGAAAGCGAATCCCGCTCGGCCAGCAACGATTTATATTTTTTAGGCGATAGCACAACACAGGAGTGCAGCGTTAAGCACAAAATAGCGGCGAATAAATAATACTTTATTTTCATGTTTAATTTGTTTACATCGTTAAGCAACTGCATTATTCAGAAAAACATTCAGTGGATAAATTTTACTGCATATAGCTGCTATATTTTTAATTACACCCTCTTTTTCTAATTCCCCGTCTGTTAAATTATGTGCAGCCACAAAACTTTTAAGTTTCAGCAACTCAATATTTTCATTATCAGCGCTATACTCCCGCGGAACGGTTTTCAACTGTTCCTGCTTCCTGAAATCACCGAATAACCTTTTAAATTCCGGAGCATCTACAATGCTTTTCACGCTTGCAGGGTTATAGTCAATTTCCTGTCTGATTGCTTTTAACTGGTCGGTCTGGGGCATCCAGCTGCCACCTGCTATAAATGAAGCCCCGGGCTGAATATGCATATAATATCCTATATGCATCACATTTTTGCCTGATGTTAATTTACCAATGCCAAAATTGTTTTTATATGGGGTTTTATCAAGGCTAAAACGTATATCACGGTAAATGCGCATTACACATTTTTTGGGATCTAAATGTGCATCAATTCCCAGATCGATCTTATTCAACTCCCGGATCAGTTCTCCGGCAAATTCAATCACATTAGCTTTGGCTTTATCGTGTGCAGCTTTATTGGCCAGAAACCATTCGCGGTTATTATTAGCGGCAAGATCTTTTAAAAAAACAAAAGTTTCAGGGTCGATCCTCATGGTATAAAACTGCCTGTCAGGGTATTTTGGAGTAATTATATTATAAAAGAAACAGCCGTGAATATCTGAAATTTATTCGCCAAAGCAAAGGAGATGACGGAATGTTAATTCAAATTGAGTTTTTCGTGACGCAGGTTGAGATTCACATTTTTGCGGCGGTATTTTTTGTACCATATAAACCCAACCACAGCCACAGCAAGGTATGGCGCTGCCAGCAGATAAATGATCCCACTATTGAGGCCATGGGTTGCGTTGCTCCCGCTTTTATTGTTCGTTTCAACAGATGCCGTACAAAGAGCACACTGAGCTTTAACTTTTGCAGCACTAAAAACCATCAGGCCGAAAGCACCCAAAATCAGGAATATTCTAATGCTTTTCATCATGTACAAAAATACTTATTAAATTTTAATTTTCGATTCAAAAATGATAATACGGTGCTATCAAAAGATAAACGATTACCCCAGTCACGGTAACATATAACCATATAGGAAACGTCCATCTTACCAATTTCTTATGTTTTGCGACCTGCATTTGTAAACCGCGATAAAAACTTAGCAAGATCAATGGTAAAACACTTGCCGCTAATATAATGTGTGAGGTTAATATCACAAGATATATCGTTCGTACCGGACCTACTGCTGCACGCTCATCTGCAGAAAGTACGCCATCGCCATTCAAATCGCCGAATATGCTTTCAGGCTTTAAATAATGGAAAAGGATATAGGATACCAGGAAAAGTGATGACAGGCAAAAAGTCAAAATATTAATTCTTTTATGCATGGGCACATTGCCTTTCTTTATAAAATACAATGAAACCAGCAGTAAAATACTACAGGTACCATTTAATATAGCATTCAGTTTAGGCAGATAAATAACAAATGAAGGCACTATAGCAGGCGCCGGGATCAGATGCCGGTTTAAAATGATCACTACCAAAAACACAAATACAGATATACCTGCAACAAAACGAAAAATAAATTTATCTGTCATAGTTTATTTAATTATTGAGTTATTGAATTAGTGAATGATTGCTAAGAACTTCAACACCACTAACTCACTAATTCACACACTCACTCACTCACTCACACACTCACTCACTCATTAATTAATACAAAGGATCTTCCCTGTTTAATAATTCTTCTTTTATCAGCACCTTGATCTCATCATTCAACCTGGTCACATCTGCCGGTGAGGTGCCTGAGTAATATCCCCTTATCCTCTTATGCTGATCGATCAAAATCAGCTTATCCGAATAGATGAAGTCATCATTACCCGCCTTCAAAGCATTAACCAAAAAACCATGGCGGGCAAGAGGATATATAGTTGCGGTATCCCCCGTCAAAAACGCCCATTTAGGTGTTGATTTAAATCTCCTGGCGTAAGTCTTCAGCGCTTTTACAGAGTCGCGCTCCGGGTCGACAGTGATCGAGGCGAAGTATACCATTTTGTTTTTGGCCCAGGCTTGCGCCAGGCTGTCGACATTACCATTCATCTCATTGCAGACAGTTGGGCAATGCGTATAAAAAAAATTGGCTACAAATATTTTATTATCGAATGCCTTCAGCGATACCGGCTTACCATCCTGGTCATACAAACGGAAGTCGCTTAATGCATGGTATATAGTATCGGGAATATCCTTGCCTTTTACGCGATGCGTGGTTTTCCCTACAACCTTAGGCCCGAATTTGGCCAAGGCATGATACCTGTTTTTACCCTTAACGGTTAGCAGATAATATAAAAATCCTGGTAAAGCCAATATGATTACCAGGATTAAAATCTTTTTTATTATGCTCAGTTTGCTCATTACATCCTCAGATCAATCCAGTGGTGACTTTCATTAGTAAGTACCAGGATCAAGCCGATTATAAACAAAACAGGGACTATAACTGCAAATACCAACCCTAGTTTTTCAAATTTCAGGTGCATAAAGTATCCAACTATATAAAATGCTTTCAATAATGTTAAAACAATATAAATTGGATTAGCAGAATGATAAGTCATATGCCCCCTGGGTACCAAATAAAGGGCTATAAAAAACTCAACACAAGTAATACCCAGCAACACAAAAAAAACATTCCAAATCCTTTTCTTGGTCATGGTGTCATGCTCTTCTGCATGCTCTGTATGAATAGGTTCTGTTGACATACGATAATTTTTAAACTAAGTAAAAGAAAGTAAACACGAACACCCAAACCAGGTCTACAAAGTGCCAGTAAAGGCCTACTTTTTCGATCATTAAATAACTGCCTCGTTTTTCGTAAGTACCTGCTAAAACATTGATGGTAATAATGATATTGATCACAACCCCGCTGAATACGTGGAACCCGTGAAATCCGGTTATGGTGAAAAATAAGTTAGCAAACTGATGTGCATAGGTAGTTGAGGGCGCCCCATGAAAAAGTGTTTTAAGCTCTTCCATACTCGGTATGCTTCCCCACCAAAAGCCTTCGCTATGCAAATGGTTCCATTCTAAAGCCTGGCAACCCAGGAACATCAAGCCACCGATGATAGTACCTATCATCCACCACACTACTTCTTTTTTGGCGTTGCGATGGCCTGCTTCTACAGCTAATACCATGGTAACAGAGCTCATGATCAATATAAAAGTCATCAACCCAACAAATACCAGCGGTGCACCATGCTCTATTAATCCGGGTACCGATTGGAAAACCAGGTCTGGCGCGGGCCATGCATTTGAACTGAAACGTAAAGCGCCGTAAGAAATCAGTAACGATGAAAAGGTAAACGCATCCGAAAGGAGGAAAAACCACATCATCATTTTACCATACTCAACAGCGAAAGGTGATCTTCCACCCGCCCAGGGCGTTGTTTTAACTTCGTCTATTTGTGATACAGTTGTACTCATTTGTACTTAATTGTTGGGTTATTAATATTGGTTCAAAAGTAAAAAAACATATAGATAAATCCATATAATATCGACAAAATGCCAAAATATTGAAGACATTTCCATTTTATACAAATTTATTACCTGCGGTTTGTTGTGGTAACTGCCCCATAGGGTATTAAGTATTAAAAATAAACCTGCAATAATGTGCAGTAAATGCATCCCGGTAAATACATAAAGGAATGACCGCGATGCGTTGGGATTGATAAAATAAATACCCATTTTATAGGTAAGTACATACCAGCCGTATATCTGGATAGCAAAAAAACTCACACCCAGAGCAAATGTCAACCACAAAAAAAGTCTTTGTTTGCCAAATTGCAATCTTTTCGCAGCTCTTGAGGCTAAAAATAAAGTAATACTGCTAAGAAAGATCACCGCAGTGCTGTATCTGAAAGCATTGGGTAATATCACATTCAATCCATGCGTTTTGCCACCCACATATACGATAAAGCCACTGGTAAGTGCCGCAAAAAACATAAATGAGGTAAATATGAACAACCACATATTAAATTTTTTGGGCGCCAGGTTTAACCTGTCTTTTTCATGTTGTATCTGAGCCATCATTTCACTTTCCTAAAAAATCAAACAAAAACATTAATTGCACCACCGGCAAATAAAAAAACGAACCAAACATTAGCTTTTGGGCCGACTTGATGTCGCGCTTGAGCAAAAGCATAAAAGCAAGGTACAAAAATACTAAACTGCATACCAATGACACACCTCCTACCCAATAACCGCCATAATGATAAATAGTGGGCAACAAACTTACGGGTACCAATATTAAGGTGCATATAAAAGTGATGATCGCACTGACCATGTCCCGCTTACCTGTAGGCAACAGCCTGAAACCTGCCAGCTTATAGTCATCATCCAACACCCAGGCGATTGCCCAAAAATGCGGGAACTGCCATACAAACTGTATGCAGAAAACAATTAAGGCGATCTGGTCAATAGTTCCGTAACCGGCTACATAACCGATAAATGGCGGAAAGGCCCCGGGTATAGCACCTACAAATACAGCTATTGGTGATACTCTTTTAAGAGGTGTATAAGCAAATGCATATAGTAAAATAGAGAAAACCGAAAGCAGGCCCGTTGTTAAATTAAGGCTGCCTAATAAGTATGTCCCTGCCAATGCCATAAACAGGCCCAGTATCAGTGCCTGCCCCGTGGTCATGTGCCCTGCCGGGATTGGCCGGTCTCTGGTACGCTTCATTAATTTATCGAAGTCTTTTTCGATGATCTCGTTGAAACAGTTTGCTGCAGCGGTCACCAAAAATCCGCCTATGATAAGCATTCCCCAGTGTTTCCAGTTTATTACGCCGTGTGCCCCAGCATTGGCCTTACTGCCTATCAAAAAGGTAACAGACGCAGAAAATACCACCAGGAAAGTAAGTCTGAATTTGATCAGCTTAGAAAAATCACTCCACTTCATTTGTGCCTCCCTTGCATACTGGCCGACCGGTATAAGTTCAGCATTAAATAAAATTGTGCTCCAAATATTAAACTGGCAAAAACAATATGGAGTGTTTGGGCAAATGGTGGCAACGACAAGTACGATAGAATAATACCTGTCACTATTTGTAGCATGATGACCAGAAAATTAAAACTCATCAACTGCTGCTGAACGGAGTGCCTGCTAAAATGACGCCGTATTAATGCATAAAGCATTATATTAATAAATAGCACCAATATTGCTACATCCCTATGTTGAAAAAACACTCCATCCGCACCGTTTACCCAGCCGTCCCTGTATCCGCTTAAACGGGTTGATACCGCATCTATTTTTTCCCTCACTTCGGTTCCAAAAGTAATCTGAACGATACTCAATATAAATGTCACCAAGGTAACGATATGTATTATCGGTATAGTATTAAGCTTTGGCTTATTATACACTTTAGCAAAATGATACGTAGCTATACTCAACGCAAGTATTGCCAGTGCAAGCAGCATATGCACGGTAACTATCCATGCCACCAGGTTTGTAGAAACTACTATAGAACCCAGCCATCCCTGAAAACCTACCAGTATTAAATTCAAAACACTTAAAAAAACGATCAGCTTATTATTTTTCCAATAGCTGAAAGCATATACGGCAGTTAAAAATAAAAACAAGCCAGATATTGCTCCAATCAGCCTGTTAATATATTCTGTCCAGGTTTTAGCGCCATTAAATTCTTCGGGGATCAATATGGATTTATCCCCGCGCAAGCGGGCAGCCAGGTCACTAAATCCGAATACATCAAGCGTTTTGGCGAATCTTTGATTTTTTGCCTGACGACCTGCAATATATTCCTTCTTATAATCTTTGGGTAATTCAGAGCTGTTGGTTGGCGGAACATATCTGCCAAAGCATTTTGGCCAATCGGGACAACCCATTCCCGAACCGGTACTGCGCACAACTCCTCCGGCAAGTATCAATACAAAAAGCAGAACAATTGTTATTAGATTGACTTTTTGAAAGCTGCTTTGGGATGCTGTTATATTCATTTAAATTTTCTAAAAACTTAGGGTACCTGTTTTTAAGTCTTGATTTCAGCGTCTTGAGTCTTAAGTCAAAAGTGAAATAAAAACCCTTTGACTCAAGACTCAGGACTAAAGAATTAGAACTTAACAAATACCCTAAAAGATCAGATCAGTAATTCCTATTACTTTACTTCTTCACTGGATCTTTGTGTCTTTGCCCACTCATTATACTGCTCAAGGCCGGCAGGGTTATCCTCAAAATCATGTGGCAAATTAGAACTCATTGTTTCTGAAAAAGGTGTTGTTTGCAGGATGAAATCTGTATCATGCCCTGGCTTACTGTAATCATAAGGCCAACGGTAAACCGTTGGGATCTCACCAGGCCAGTTACCATGAATATGCTCAATAGGTGCTGTCCACTCAAGTGTGGTTGAATTCCACGGATTCTGAGGGGATTTCTTACCCCAGAAAATAGAATGAATAAAATTATACAGGAATGCAATTTGTGCAACTGCAGCGGTAATTGCCGCCCAGGTAATAAATGTATTTACTGATAACCAGCGGTTAAATGACGGGAACTCGGTCATAGCATAATAACGACGCGGTACACCATCAAGGCCCATAAAGTGCATCGGGAAGAATACCAGGTAGGCACAAATAAATGTTATCCAAAAGTGCAGGTACCCTAATTTTTCGTCCATCAGCTTGCCAAAAAGTTTAGGGAACCAATGATAAACGCCCGCAAGCATCCCGAATATCGCTGCCGAGCCCATAACCAGGTGGAAGTGTGCTACCACAAAGTAAGTATCATGCAGGTTGATATCCAATGCAGCGTTACCCAGAAATATCCCGGTTAAACCACCGGATATAAAGAAGGACACCAAGCCTATAGCAAACAGCATGGCTGGTGAAAACCTTATATTACCGCGCCACAATGTAGCCAGCCAGTTAAATGTTTTTACTGCTGATGGTACGGCAATGATCAGTGTTGTGATCATGAATACACCGCCCAGGAATGGATTCATACCTGTTACAAACATATGGTGCCCCCATACGATAAACGAAAGGGTCGTGATACCGATGAGCGAATAAACCATCGCATGATAACCAAATATTGGTTTACGTGAGTTTACAGCGATAACCTCTGATGAGATACCCATCGCCGGCATAATCACGATGTAAACTTCTGGGTGACCAAGGAACCAGAATAAGTGCTGGAACAATATCGGGCTACCGCCTTCAAACGGCATTATCTTGCCGTTTAATACAATATCAGATAAATAAAAGCTTGTGCCGAAGCTACGGTCAAAGATCAGCAATACCACACCTGCAACTAATACGGGAAATGACAATACACCCAAAATAGCTGTCAAGAAGAATGCCCAAACGCTCAAAGGCATTTTCCAAAGGTCCATCCCTCTGGTACGCATGTTCAATACTGTACTTATGTAGTTGATACCACCCATCAGTTGTGATGCAATAAAGCAAACCATGCTGATCAGCCACATGGTCATACCCAGTTCAGAACCTTTCATCGCTTTTGGTAATGCTGACAATGGAGGGTATACTGTCCAACCAGCGCCAGCAGGGCCCTTTTGTATAAAAAAAGAGGATATCATGATCACACTGGCTATAAAGAAAAACCAGTACGATAACATATTGATAAACGGGGAGGCCATATCGCGGGCCCCTAACTGCAGCGGGATCAACAGATTGCTGAAGGTACCGCTTAAGCCGGCTGTTAATACAAAGAATACCATAATAGTACCATGTATAGTTACCAGCGAAAGGTAAAACTCAGGGTCTAAACGACCGTTAGGTGCAAAACGGCCTAATAGTGTTTCCATTAATGGAAATGTTTTATCCGGATAGGCCAGCTGAATCCTAAAAAGGATAGAGAGCAGCATCGCAACAACCGCCATAATGATCCCGGTGATAAGGAATTGCTTGGCGATCATTTTGTGATCCTGGCTAAATACGTATTTTGTTATAAATGTATCCTTATGATGATGTTCCTGATCGTGATCATGATGTACTACTCCGTGATCGTGAACTGCTAATGTTGACATAATCGCTATACTCTTGATTAATTATTTAATGCTATCCTATTTTTTACTGTCTTATTTTGCTGACCTGCATCTGCAAGCTTCAACTCCTTTTTCAATTGATCGCTCAGATAAGGTTTTTGTCTTGCGATCCAATCCTGGTATTCGGCTTCAGTAACCACACGTACTACTTTCTGCATATTGTAGTGACCGCCGCCGCAAATCTTATTGCAATACAATAAATATTCAAATTTGGGGTCGTCCAGCCTGTTACGCATCTCGCTGGTAGTAATAGTTGGTTTAAACTTAAAGAAGGTAGGTAATCCCGGTACAGCATTCATCTGCACTCTGAAATGCGGCATATAAAAACTATGGATGACATCCTGTGCATGTATGTTAATACGGATCGTTCTGTTAACAGGCAATACTAAGGTATCTGCCTTCTGGTCGTCAAAACTGTTCCTGTCTTTAAAATTAACGCCCAATACATTGTTTGCTGTGTATAATTGATAATTTACCGATCCCAGTTTACCATCTCTTCCGGGATAACGTATTTCCCATGCAAATTGGTGCCCTGTTACATCAATATTAATATCGCCTTTTTTATTATCAACGTTGGTTACAGTACGCCATGTGAAAAATCCAAATACCACCAATATGGTCAAAACAATGGCAGGGATAACTGTCCATAACTTTTCAATGGTATTATTGTGAGGATAATAATATCCTTTCCGTTTTTCTGAACTCCGGTACTTGAAAGCAAAGCCAAACAATAAAATCTGGGTAATAAAAAATACAAAAAGAGTTATTGCAGAGGTGACCCAGAACATGAAATCAATCTTCACACCATGCTCTGAAGCTGACTCAGGCAATATCTCACTACCTTGTACGGTTAAAGACCAATAAGCTCCATATAAGCCTGCTACAAGGAAAATAAGACAGATCACACCGATTATATTATTCCAGTTAATGCCTTTTTTGCCCTGCATTTGAAGGGTAAGGTCATATATTTTTAATATCTTGCCTATAATGGCAACTATAACGCAGCCTAACAATAGAAGCAGTGCATAATATCCAACCCCCAGCCACATATCAGTTTTTTGTGCCGATGTATCAGCTGTGGCAGCAGTAGTAGCGGTACTTTGCGCCATAAGCAAGTTGGTGCCAAGCAGCATGAACGCTGCAAAAAGCGAAAGTATCTTTTTAGAATTTTTCACCGGTGGCTTGTTCTCAAAGGTGTTCAAGAGGGCTCCGCCGTTTATTAAATATTTGAATCCCATTTTTAATGTCCGTTTGGTATTCTTTATCAGTTGTAAATTTAGCAATTATTATATGTGATGATGAAGGCTTTCCGCAAGGAATGGATGCTTCTTTGGAATAAGCGATTTAAACTTGCTTAACGCATTCAGCACCAGGAATGTAAACAGCCCTGCAAAGCCTATAAATATACCGGGTTCTATCCAGCTAAACTCCGTATACCAGTGCTCCTTTGGCCCTATCGTTCCAGGCATGATCATTTGAAAATAATCTAACCAGTGACCGATGATCAAAATAATACACATGGTCTTCAATGTGCCTACATAACGTTTTGAGTCCCGAGACATCAATACCAATAACGGAGCACCGAAGTTGATCACAATATTGAGCCAGAACCATGGTTTAAACGATGGTTCCCATCTTCTAATAAAATAAGCTGATTCCTCAGGTATATTGGCATACCAGGTTAACAGGAATTGGGCGAACCACAAATAAGTCCAGAAAACCGAGAAAGCGAACATAAACATACCCATATTGTGCAGGTGGTCCACGGTAACCCAGGGCAAATAGCCGGCTTTTCTGAGGTATATAATAACCAATGTCATTACCGAAAGACCGCTTACCCACAAAGCTGCAAGGTTATACCAGCCAAACATGGTTGAGAACCAGCGGGCTTCTAAGGACATGATCGTATCAAAAGCGAAAACCGGAACTGTAAAGCCAAATATTACCAGGAATACACAAGAAGTGACAAAACTCTTGTTGTAGAATTTCATGCCGCCAAGCTCATCCTCATTCTCAGAATATTTAAAAAGCAACCAGCCAAATAAACTGTAGCATCCCAGCATACCGATCATACGGATCAAAAAGAAAGGAATATTTAAATACCCGGATTTACCTGCAATAACCGAATCATATATACCGCTGCCTTTAATGGTAAGGTCATGTGTTGCCCAGCCGGCATATAAATACGGCTCTACATGGGATTTTCCTTCCTCGGTAACCGTATGGGTAATAAACAATCCACTTACAACAATTACTACCAGGATAAGTCCTGCTATTGGCAATACTTTGCCAAATGCCTGCGGTATCCGCAACAGCGAAGCAGACCAACCGGCCTGTGCAGCATATTGTATGGCACAAAACATCACACCTGCGGCACAAACACAGGTAAAATAATAACCCATCAGCAACAGATTGTCGAAAGTCTGTTCGGTTTGTCTGGTTAAAATTCCTGCCAAGATGGTAATAACACCTATAACAATAGCAATCAAGCTCCAGGATTTAACCTTACCTGTAAATTGATACTGCTCGTCAAAACTATTATGAGTCTTCATCTAAATTATAATTCTTATAAAGTTTGTAAATGGTGTACATACATAATTACTTTCCAGCGCTCTTCAGGTGCAAGCTGAGATGCGTACGAACCCATTGCATTCACACCATAAGTTATTGTATGATACATCTTACCATCAGTAAGATCTTTCATAGCGCCACCACGTGATGACTGTCCCTTAGAATATGAAGGCGGGGCAGGAAAACCATGAGCCACAACCAACCCATCTCCCTGGCCCTCTTTACCATGGCATGGCGAGCAGAAATGCTCAAACAATACCTGTCCGTCAGCAAAATTTTGCTGGGTTTGTGGCAGCGGGCTTTTCACTTCAGTTCCGGCCAGTTCATAGCCATCCTTGGTGTTAGGATAATCAAATGTCGTAAATCCAACAGGTATAGTACCTTCAGGTGGTTTCTGAGCCGTTTTACCATCCTTAAAATTTGGATTGGCCTGGTCGGGATCATACGCAATATGCTCATACATATTGGGGGCGTATTCCCATCCGGTGCTCCTTTTATCTTTGCACGATGTAATTACAACCGTAGCAGCAATAGTAATAGCCGTTATCCCCAATACTTTTATTTTATTCATAGCTAACATATTTTCTATCGTTATGCTTTATTTCAACAGCTCCTGCTTCTTTTAATAAATTAGTGATATCCTCGTGCGGTACATTGCCTTTAGCATCTATGGCAATTACAAAACGGTCATCTGTCGCTCTGAAGTCCATTACCCTTGGTGCGCGGCCCGGGAAAAGGTGAGTAGCGAAAAAGAAAGTAGCTGTCATACCAAAAGCGGTAAATAAAACCGTCCACTCAAAAGTAGCCGGGATAAAACTTGGTACTGCAAAAGCCGGTTTGCCGCCAATATCCATTGGCCAATCATGTACCAGGAAGTAATAAACCAAACTGAATATAGTTGTACCACCCAAACATCCGAACATAAAGGCAGCATAACCTAAACGAGATGGCTTTATCCCCAATTTATCATCAATTCCATGGATAGGCATTGGTGTATACACATCATAAATAGGGATGCTGTTCTTTTGTAATTCGTCAATCCCGTGCATCATTAGATCGGGGTCATCAAAAAGGCCTAATATAAACTTGGTGTTGCTCATTATCTATATTTTTTCATATTCAGACAGTTCAACACTGTCAAATTTGGTTAACGACTCTTTATAGAATTCGGCATGAGACGGGTCAACATGACCTTCTACAAGTAATTTCTTTTTCGCTTGCTCACTCGAACTCTTCAGCAATAATTTCACCTCGGCCATTGCTATTGAAGGAAATACTCTTATAAACAACAGGAATAAGGTAAAGAACACTCCGATAGAACCTATAAATACGCTCATATCAATCCAGGTAGGATAAAACATAGCCCAGCTTGAAGGAATGAAGTCGCGGTGCAGCGAGGTTACAATAATTACAAAACGCTCAAACCACATACCGATATTTACCACAATAGATAGTACCCATGAGATCGGAATATTTGTTCTTACTTTTTTGAACCACATCAATTGCGTCATCAGTACGTTACAACCGTACATCATACAGCCAGCCCACCAGTAAGGCCCTATAAACCTGTTCAGGAAAGTATATTGTTCATATTCGCCGCCTGAATAGTAAGCGATAAAAAACTCGGTCATATAAGCTACACCAACTATAGAGCCTGTCACAAGGATGATCTTGTTCATCGCTTCAATATGAAACATGGTGATGTAATTCTCCAGGCCCAATACTTTACGGGTTATCAGCAATAAGGTTTGTACCATTGCAAATCCCGAGAAAATAGCTCCCGCAACAAAGTAAGGAGGGAAAATCGTAGTATGCCAGCCCGGTTCAAGAGAAGTGGCAAAGTCCATAGATACAATGGTGTGTACAGAAAGTACCAGCGGTGTAGAAATACCCGCAAGTATCAGTGATACTGTCTCGAAACGCTGCCATGTTTTTACTGACCCTGTCCAGCCAAATGACAATACTGAATATATTCTGCGGCGAAGGCCGGTAGCACGGTCACGTATAGTTGCCAAATCAGGCAATAGACCAGTGTACCAGAATACTAATGACACCGAGAAATAAGTGGATATCGCAAATACGTCCCATATCAGCGGTGAGTTAAAGTTAACCCACAAAGAGCCATACTGATTTGGGAATGGCAGCGAATATACAGCCATCCACGGACGGCCCATGTGTGCTACGATATAAGTAGCGGCGCAGATAACGGCGAAGATGGTCATGGCCTCGGCCGAACGGTTAATGGAGTTACGCCAGTTTTGACGGAACAGTAAAAGTATCGCCGAGATCAGTGTTCCGGCGTGACCAATACCTACCCACCATACGAAACCGGTGATATCCCAGGCCCAACCTACTGTTTTATTCAGCCCCCACGAACCTATGCCATACCAAAATGTCCAGCTTACAGCAAATACCCATAAACAAGCGCCTAATGATGCTACGGTAAAGCCTATCCACCAGGCTTTGGTCGGCATATTTTCAACCGGGTGCAAAACATCATTCGTAATTTTTGCATACGTGATGTCGTTACCGGTAATTAACGGTTCCCTTAGTATTGATTCATTATGAGATGCCATAATTTTAAATCTCTCTTATAATAATTTAAGCTTCTAATTCACTAGTATTTCTAACTTTAACCTGGTAACCAATACCCGGCTGCACACCTAACTCTTCAAGCACATAGTAAGTTCTCTCGCTCTGTAATGCTTTTGAAACTTCAGAATCCGGATCGTTCCTGTTACCGAAAACTATTGCATTGGCAGGGCAGGTCTGCTGACAGGCAACTTTGATCTCGCCGTCTTTAAGCGGGCGTTTCTCGATCTTAGCTTTTAACTTACCAGCCTGGATACGTTGTATACACATAGAACATTTTTCCATAACCCCACGGAAACGTGTGGTAACATCAGGATTAAGCACCAAATGGGTATGTTCGTTGATCAGGTAATTATCAAAACGAGAATCGTTCCAGTAGTTGAACCAGTTAAAACGGCGTACTTTGAACGGACAGTTATTAGCGCAATAACGTGTACCTATGCAACGGTTATAAGCCATATGATTCAAGCCGTCTGACGAGTGAACAGTGGCTAATACCGGGCAAACTGTTTCGCATGGTGCATGGTCGCAGTGCTGACAAAGCATCGGCTGATGTACTACCGATACATGGTCAAGGTCTTCCAATGTTGAAATTTCCTGTTCCTCGGTTACTTCCTTGCCTTTATCATTAAAGCTGTAATAGCGGTCAATACGTATCCAGTGCATTTCGCGGCGGCGGCGTACCTCATCACGACCAACAACCGGAATGTTATTTTCGGCGCTGCAAGCTACCACACAGGCGCCACAACCGGTGCATGCGTTGAGGTCAATGGCCATAACCCAGTTGTAGGGCTGTTTATCCAATTTATAGTCCTGCCAAAACAGGTCGTATTTTTTGTGCTCTTCTGATTTACCGCTGTTTGATGCAGGGTTTTTCAAATACTCATTAAAGGTAGTCTCACGTATTACATTACGGCCTTCAAATGAATGGTGAGTTTGGGTTTGCGCCAAAACTATCGGATAATCACCTGTTTTCGAAAATGCTGCAACTGCCGCCATCTGGAAGGTGCCATTACGGAAAGTAAGGAAAGGGAAGGCATTTTTACCTACGCCATCACCAACCGGTCCGGCTTGCGTGCGGCCGTAACCTACGGCTACCGAAATGGTACCCTGAGCCTGGCCTGGTTGCGATAATATTGGCAGTGCAACTGCGTATCCGTTCACATCGATATTAATGATGTCGCCCTGAACAAGGCTATATTTTTTAAGATCGGTTGGCGACATGGCAGCGAAGTTGTCCCATGTTACTTTTGATACCGGATCAGGCATTTCCTGTAACCATGGATTGTTTGCGCGTTTACCATCGCGTATAGCTACAGTTTGGTATAATTGCAATTCCACTTTACCATCACCAGAAGCCTCTAGCTGCTTACTTTGATTTAAAATATTTTGCGCCACACCATTCAGGTCACGGCTGAAAGAATAACTGCCGGCAGGTTTATCAGCTACT
>FTJA01003512.1_pt1 | contig 15294 bp, 6 predicted proteins | sample 1689021 | NCBI WGS metagenome assembly FTJA01 (sample SAMEA3914874, study PRJEB12502) | metagenome | biome: forest; material: soil | place: Canada | collected 2011-07-03 | depth 0.3 m | reverse complement strand
GTTTTCTGGCGGCGGTCGTTCATCTGGATTTTCCGGCGGCGGGCACTCCGTTGGCATTTCGCCGCGTTCAAGTGTGTCAGCCCAACGGGGAAGTTTTTCATCCCGCGGCAGTTATACACAAGGGCGTGGGTACATCAGAGGCAATAGTATAAGCGCTGCTGGTGTGGCTGCACATCGCGGTTACGTAAGAGGATCGCTTGGCGGTGGTGTTTACGGTCATGGCGGAAGCTATGGGAACTATGCCTGGGGAAGGCATGGCGGTTATTTTTATAACGGCGGCTTTTATGGTAGCCTTTATTACCCATGGTTAGGACTTGGCTTTGGTTTTTTACCTTATGGATATTATTCATTCTACTGGGGCGGCTATCCGTATTATTATAGTGATGGCTTTTATTATCAGTATGATAATGATCAGTATACCGTGGTTGAACCGCCGGTTGGCGCTGCAATAAATAAGCTGCCTTCAGATGCGCAGTCAATTGTAATAGATGGGCAGCAGTATTATGAGAAAAATGGTGTTTATTATCAAGAAGTTACCAAGGATGACGGCACGGTAGTTTACCAGGTTGCAGGGAAAGATGGCCAGTTGAATACTGGCGCCACAGGTGCAAATACAGTGGTTCCCAAAGAGGGTGATATAGTGGCTAAACTGCCACCCGATTGCAGAAAAGTTAAATTGAACGGCACCACTTTTTATGTATCTGCAGATGGCATATATTACCAGGAAACAAGAGACAGCAAAAATAATAAAGTATATAAAATTGTAGGGCTTGATGGTAATGTCCCTGATAATCAATAAGATTATCTTGCCAAAGTTCATTTCCAGTTTGGGAAGGTTAAAATAAATTTCAAAAGGGTATCCTTTATAGGATACCCCTTGTTTTTTCTGTTGCTACAGTAATAATTGAAACTCATTTTAGTAGAGATATAACATAATTATTAAAAAATACAATGTTAAGTAACCTTTTAAAATTTCTGACGTACAAGCAGTTATAGTTTTTTATTTAATTAAAAAACAGCACTAATTAATAAATCTCTTGGCGTGGGGGCGGCAAGGGATTTTTTTTTGCTACATATCTAAAAGCCTTGTAGCCTATATTACGCGCCGTGAATATCCAATCTGGATGTTTACACCATTACCCTTATTTGCTCACAGACAGAATCAACTTAAATAGCTATTTTAACAAACTTTTTTCAAATTCGTATTTTTTTGTAAGGTTATCTGCAAGCATGGGAAGACGTTTACTGTTATTTTTTTTTATCATTCTTTCATCATCCGCGTCGGCTCAATTGTACCTGCTTACTGGTAAAATTACTGATCATAACAATAAGCCGATAGCTTTTACTTCGGTTTATATCAAAAATTCTACCTACGGTACTGTGGCTAATGAAGAAGGCAGGTATAATTTAAAATTAAAGCCGGGTAACTATGATGTAGTTTACCGCTCCGGAGGATATCGGCAGTTGGTTGAAAAAATAGCCATCACCGATAATAACATTCAGCACAGTGTGCGGCTGGTGGATGAAAGTTATCAATTAAGGCAGTTCAGCAATGCGATTGGGGCAACGCAGGATTCAGCTGAGGATATTGTTCGCCATGTTATCAATAAGCGCGAATTTTACTTAAAACAGGTAAAACAATATTCATGCGTAGTTTACATTAAAGGGATACAAAAATTGGTACATGCGCCAAAATCACTGATGGGTCAGAATGTTACCGACGCCCTCATCGTGGACAGCACCGGGAAGGAGATATTATACCAGTCTGAGTCATTATCCAATTATAGCTTTGAGCAACCCAATAAAGTCAAGGAGGAAATGATCGCCTCAAAATTAGTGGGCCGAAATACTGCCTTCAGCTATAACAAAGCATCAGACCTGTCTGTGAATTTTTATAATAAAATTTTCACTGTTCCTGGTTTGAGCAGTCATGGCTTTATCTCTCCGCTGGCAAGCAATGCTTTTCATTATTATCGCTACAATTTATTAGGTTCAAAAGCAGAGAATGGAGTAATTATTGATAAGATAGCAGTTGTGCCCAAAAGGAAATACCAACCAACATTCAGCGGAAATATTTATATTGTTGAAGGCGATTGGCGGTTATACGGCGTTGATCTTATATTAACCGATAAAGCCAACCTGCTCAACCTGGTCGATACCTTGCAGATTAGCCAGTATTATGTACCTATAAGAGATAGTGTGTGGGAGCCTCTATCTGCGCAGTATAGTTTTAAGGGCAATGTGCTGGGTTTTAAGTTTGAGGGTTATTATTTAAGCATTTTCAATAATTATAATCTTAACCCGGCTTTCCCGGATAATTATTTCAATGGCGAAAGGATGAAGGTGGACACTTTTGGAAATGGCGTCGACTCGGCATATTGGCAAAAAGTGCGCCCCGTTCCCTTAACAAAACAGGAGTACACAGATTATACTCAAAAGGAATTCAGGGCGGAGTTGCAACGGTCAATAGACAAATACGATCCTGAAAAGGTCTCTAAAAACACTTTCCTCTTGTTACCATACCTTACATTTGGGTACAAGGCATCTTACAACAATAATAAGGACTCGATTTTTGTAGATCCATTTATGCAAACTTTATTCTACAATACTGTGGAAGGGGCTGGTATCAATTTAAAAGGCACTTATACTCATCATAATTCTGACTTGAATTCCTACAGCATAACACCCAATTTACGGTATGGCTATGCTGATAAACAGTTTAATGTGAATGTGCTGGGCGAGTATATTTATGACCGGTTGAACAGGGGTAAATTTACTGCCGGCTTTGGCAGCGATTTGCTCGATCTGAGTAATGTGGGCACACGCTCTCTTTATTTTAACACGCTGAGTACCTTATTGAGCGAACAGAACTATGTTAAATATTATCGATCTGAATTTGGCAAATTTGGCTATCAGCACGATCTGACCAGGGGGGTACTATGGCAGGCAGATCTTTCTTATGCCAGCCGGACTCAGCTTTATAATAATTCCTATTATGCCATTAATACCTTTGCAGGCAGGCGTTTAACATCCAATAACCCTTTAATGCCCGATGCCCCGGCGACAGACAGATCAGTGTTGTTCCCGCAAAACCAGGCGCTTACATTTAGTACATCTTTTACATTCACTTTCAATCAGCAATATATTACCCAGTCTGGGGGCCGTACTTATGAACCTTCTCCCTACCCGCAGATCAGGGTAAATTACCGCAAGGGGATTAATGGACTTTTTAGCTCGGATGTAGATTACGATTTTGCTTCTGTCGAAATGTTCCAGGAACATCTAACAACCGGTATAACCGGTTTCTCGTCCTTTAAATTTGCTGTAGGTGATTTTTTTAACCGCAACAAGCTCTATTTTATGGATTATAACCATTTTCAGGGCAACCAGGGCACCACCTTTGACCCTACTCCAGGGAGTTTCCACTTTTTGCCATTTTACCTTTATAGCGCCAAGGCTGCTTTTTTTGAGGCGCACTACGAGCATAATTTTACCGGATACTTTTTTAATCATATTCCCCTGCTCAGAAAGCTAAAGCTGGATGAAATAATCGGTGTAAATTATCTTAACGAAAATAATAACCACAACTATTCCGAATTCTTTGTCGGCGTGCAGCGGCTCATATTCCGCGTGGATTATGGTGTATCTTTCGCGGGGAATCGCAAATATCTTCAAGGTTTCAGAATATTCTACGGTATCAAATAATCCTGGTTTAAACCACCTGCAGGTAGATTTAACAAAAAAATCCCCTGTCAACTAAGCCAGGGGATTTCAGATATAAAGAATTAATTAGGGTCAGCAAATATATAAAATAGTTTAAAAAGCAAAATAGTCATCGTTTAATAAATTATTGTGCTGTAACTATTTGCATTGATCACCTGAATACTGATCTATCTGCCTACTTTGGCGTCTTCGCTAAAATCCGTACATTTGCACCTCATTTAACGCTGTTTGCAGCAGTATCGATGTTTATGATAAAATACAACACACTACTCTATTATTGTTATTCAACAATAGCGGATGCGGAGCAATTTGCTGCCGATCATCTAAAATTTTGTAAGTCCCTTAACCTCGTTGGCCGTATTATTGTTGCCGAAGAAGGGCTTAACGGTACTGTATCCGGTACAGCCGAAGCATGTAAAACCTACATGGATACCTTACATGCCGATCCGCGTTTTACAGCTATCGATTTTAAGATTGATGAAGTGGCCGAACCTTCTTTTGTTAAAATGCACGTGCGTTATAAATCTGAGATAGTTCATTCAGGTCTGCGTGATCCGCATATGATCAATCCAACAAAAAAAACGGGTAAACATCTGGCGCCAACAGATTTCATGAAGATGAAAGACAGGGACGACGTGGTTATCCTGGATGTACGTTCAAATTATGAGCATTCCCTCGGCAAGTTCAAAAATGCCGTTACGCTGGATATAGAAAATTTCAGGGATTTCCCCCAAAAAATAAATGAACTGGCTCAGTTTAAAGATAAAAAGATACTTACCTATTGCACCGGAGGCATCAAATGTGAAAAGGCTTCGGCTTTATTATTGCATGAAGGCTTTACAGATGTATACCAGTTGCACGGGGGCATTATTAAGTATGGCAAGGAAGCCGGCGGACAGGATTTTGAAGGCAGATGTTATGTATTTGATAACCGCCTCTCAGTTGATGTAAATAAAGTCAATCCGGTGGTAATTTCCACCTGTTATAATTGCGGCAAAACAACCGGTAAAATGATCAATTGCGCCAACCCGGAGTGCAACGAACATTTTACCCAATGTGATGAATGCGGTACGGCAATGGATGGCTGCTGCAGCGATGCCTGCAAATCGCACCCGCGCAAAAGGGTTTATGATGGTACAGGTTATTATGTAAAAGTTCCGCAGCTGGTCAATAGCAGCAAAAAGGCTAAAATTCCAACCAAATTATCGTAAGACGCAAAGCAATCCGTTTCTACTTTTAGTATTTTATCCATTTCAAATTGTATTTTCGTCTATTCGGTGGTAGCCCAATCTATATTCACCGTTTTGTAGACCTATGCGTAAAGCAATTCTGATCATTATATCTTTCGTGTTGTTAACGGCGTTTCATGCTGTAAGCTCTGATATAAAAAGTATCGGGGTGCCTTATGTACAAAATTATACCAAGGCCGTATACCAATCTGGTAATCAAAACTGGTCGGTAACAAAAGATGAGCGTGGTATTATGTACTTCGGCAATTCAGAGGGCTTGCTCACTTTTGATGGTAAATACTGGCAATCCTACCAGATGCCTAACGGCTTGATTGTCCGTTCAGTTGCCGCCGATGGTAGCGGGAAAGTATATGCAGGCGGCTTTGGGGAATTAGGCTATTGGGAAAACAACAAAAAAGGCCAACTGCAGTATCATTCGCTTAATCAGCTGGTACCTAAACAATATCAGCCCGTTAATGAAGAGATATGGAAAATATATGTGGATAAGGACCAAGTTGTTTTTCAGTCATTTGGCTCTATTTATATTTACAGGCAAGGCAAAATTAATGTAGTAAAAGGCTCAAATCCTTACCTTTTTTTATTTAAAACCGGTAAACGGTATTTTGTTGAGCAGGTAAACGCGGGCTTATTTGAACTGAAAAATAATAAGCTGGAGTATATTGCAGGCAGCAACATCATGGGCAATAGCGGAGTGCTATCTATTCTGCCGTTGCAGGGTGGCAGGTTCCTTATTGGTACGGCCCGCAATGGTTTATTTATTTATGGTAATAAGCAAATAAAACCATGGAATAACCATGCCAACGATTTTTTAAAAACCTATCAGCTAAATAATGGCGTTTTAATTGGTAAATACCTGGCTTATGGCACCATACTTAACGGTGTTATCATAATTGATACCGCTGGTAATGTGGTGCAGCAGATCAATAAATCAAGCGGTTTGCAAAATAATACGGTTTTAAGCTTATTTATTGATAATGAGCAAAATCTTTGGGCCGGATTGGATAATGGCATCGACCGTATTGAGGTCAACTCTCCACTTTATTTTTATTTCGATAAAACGGGCCGCTTCGGCACAGTTTATTCCAGTATTATCTTTAATAATAAGATATATCTTGGCACCAACCAGGGTCTGTTTTATAGTGACTGGGTAGAAAACGGCAATAAAAGGCTTTTTCAGTCTTTTGATTTTAAACTGATACCCGGCTCACAGGGGCAGGTTTGGGAACTGTCGCTCCAGGACGGGCGTTTGCTTTGCGGCCATAATGCAGGTACATTCCAGGTAAATGGGAATACCATATCCAAAATATCATTGTTAAGCGGCGGATGGACCATCAGAAAATTAAATGATCATCAACTCATACAGGGTACCTATACAGGTTTGGTTATTTATAAAAAAGATAATGCAGGCAACTGGGTATTTGATCATAAAGTGGATGGCTTTGGCGAACCATCACGCTATGTTGAGCAGGATAACAAGGGGCAAATTTGGGTGAGCCACGCTTATAAAGGTATTTATAAAATCACTTTAAGCAGTGATCTTAAAAAGTCAACCTCGGTTAAGTATTACGATAGTCATTATGGCCTGCCTGGTAGTTATAATATCAATGTATTTAACCTGGATAACCGGATCATTTTCGCTTCCGACTCAGGGTTTTATATTTATGATGATATCAGCGATCGGTTTTACAAGTATCAACAGCTTAACAAAAAGCTGGGATCGTTTGCCGCATCAAATAAAATAATCCCGGCGCTGGGCAAAAAATACTGGTTCATCAATCATGGGCATGTATCACTGGCCGATTTTTCTGTACCGGGCAAATTAAGTATTGATTCCAACCGTTTCAATATTCTGGATGGCCGCATGGTACAGAACTATGAAAACATAAGCCGCATAAACAGTTCCATTTACCTCATTAGTGTTGATGATGGTTTTGTGATACTGAATGATGAAGATGCCTTGCAGCAGAACAAAATGAAATTGCCCCGTGTGCTGATCAGGAGGATCGAAAATATTACGGATAAAATAATTACCATAACGAGTAATGGCAATAAAGAGGACATTGAGATACCATATGCTGAAAACAATATCCGTATATCGTATTCACTGCCTTTTTACCGGCAGGAGAAAATTAAATTCCAGTATTACCTCGAAGGGTATTCGCGCCAATGGTCTGATTGGAGCACACAAAGCCAGAAAGAATTTACCAACCTGAGCCAGGGCACCTATAACTTTAAGGTTCGTGCCAAAATAAACGAGGAAAATATATCACCCGAAACGGTGCTTGCATTTACTGTATTGCCGCCATGGTTTGCAAGTAAGGCCGCATTTGTATGCTATATCCTATTGTTGATCTTAGCCTATTTTCTGATAAGAAAGTACTATCGCTTAAAATTACGACGCCACCAGCACCACATTCATGAGAAGCTCCACAAAGAGAAGGAAGAATTTTTAAAGCAGGAAGCAATTGCCAATGAGCAGCATATCATAAAGATACGGACCGAGCAGTTGCAGGCTGATCTTGCCAGCAAGAGCCGCGAGCTGGCAAACTCAGCTATGAATATTGTGTATAAGAACGAATTGCTGCAAAAGATAAGCGACGAGATTACTCAGCTGAAAGACAGCTCAGGCAAAAAGCTTTCGGAAGAGCAGTTGAGAAAAATACAGAAAGTAATCAACGATGGGATGAGTGACGAGCGTGACTGGAACCTGTTTGAAAGCAGTTTTAATGAAGCACATGAGAGCTTTTTCAAAAAACTAAAAGCGCAGCATCCCGACCTTGTTCCGAATGATCTGAAGCTTTGCGCCTACCTGCGTATGAATATGAATAGTAAAGAGATGGCCTCTTTGCTCAATATATCATTACGGGGTGTAGAGATAAGACGCTACAGGCTGCGTAAAAAGCTCAACCTGGGGCACGACAAAAACCTCGTCGAGTTTCTCATGGAGCTTTAATACTACATCATTACCTCTCATATTACTTTTTTATCTTATTGTAAAATACTTCTTTAATGTAGTATCCGGTTTTACACTATGTATTTGTAATTTGCTTATATTCAATTATTTGTGTGATAATAAAAAACAACTTGAGAAACTACTTGTTAAATGATGTAATAATGTAGAGTGCCATTATTTGTTAAAAACCTATTATGTACTCAATTTCGTAACTGTTTCGAACCAATTATTATTCATTTCCTAAATTTCTAAAACCACATGAAAAGAATTTTTACTATTTCAGGGTTGGTGTTATTGTGTTTCTTTTTTATCAATTCGGCGTTTGCACAAAACGTAACAGTGAAGGGTAAAGTCACTGATGCAAATGGCGAAACGCTAATAGGCGTAAGCGTAAGCGTTAAAGGAACATCAACAGGCACACAAACCGATGTTAACGGAGCTTTTTCATTAAGTGCTCCTTCAAATGCAACCCTGGTATTCAGCTATCTTGGCTATGATGCGCAGGAACTTCCTGTAACTGGGCAAACATCGCTCGATGTTAAATTAAGGGCTAAATCCAGTGCATTAAACGAAGTTATTGTGATTGGTTACGGCACTCAACGCAAGATTGACAACACAGGATCAGTTGCTTCCGTTAAAGGCGCGGATATTTCAAAGCAAGCTTCAACCAATCCATTAAGTGCTTTGCAAGGTAAAGTTTCTGGCGTTACAATTACCAACAATGGCACACCAGGCTCTTCGCCTCAAATCAGCATCCGTGGATTGGGTACTGTCTATGGCAATGTAAGTCCTTTATTTGTTGTTGACGGGGTATGGTATAGCGATATCAGTTTTTTAGATAATAATGATATTGAAAACATCACCATTTTAAAAGATGCGTCAAGCACTGCAATTTACGGGGTAAGGGCAGCAAATGGAGTAGTACTGATAACTACAAAACATGGAGTAAAGGGTAAGCCGGTTATCAATTACAATGGATATGTGGGCTGGCAATCAGTTACCAACCAGGTAAAAATGGCCAATGCAACTGAATATGCAACAGCCATTAACGAACTGGTAACTTACAACAATAATGTTGGTGCTCCCCAAGACGCCAAGCCGCCTTTGTTTAGTAACCCTGCAAGTTTCGGCAAAGGGACTGACTGGTATGGGCAAATATTAAGGAATGCTTTGGTAACCAGTCACCAGGTATCAATAAGTGGTGGTACTGAAAAAACAACCTATGATTTCTCGTTTGGTTATTTAGATCAGGATGGGCTAGTTAGAAACAATAATTATCAGCGCTACACGCTTCACCTGGCAAATGAATTTAAACCTATAAGCATATTATCACTCGGATACAGCGCAAATGGTGTTTACAGTTTTTCAAAAGATGCTCCAGGCGGTATATTCCACCAGTTATACGCTGCTTCACCAACCTTACCCGTATTTTATGCAGATGGTAAATACGGAGATCCGGCTGATTACGGAACGGGTAACGGAAATAATTTTAACCCGGAAGCCACCTTAGACTTTACCAATCACCGAACTGTAAATCATCGTATAACAGGTGACGTACATGGCGAACTTTCCATTCTAAAGAATTTAAAATTCAGAACAAGTTTTGGTGGTGATTTAGGACAGATAGAAGCCAGGGGCTTTACGCCAATATATTCAGCTACTGCCGCACAAACAACCACAAGTACAAACTTGAATATTGAGCATACCGAAACCCGTAACTGGATATGGGAAAACACGCTTACTTATAATTATCAGTACAAGGCACATAAATTAACTGCATTGGCTGGTTATAGCGCCCAAAACAACCGGACTTATGAAATAGTTGCTAATGCTAACGGCGTTCCGTATGTACGTAATGGGAATTTGTATACTTCATTTCCACCGGGTGATACGACTGTAACACGTATCAGAAATGCGGGAGATCAGCTTCATAACCGTACGTTGTCACAATTTGCCCGGATAAATTATTCATTCCAGGATAAATATTTATTAAATGCTTCAATACGTCGTGACGGGGCTTCGCAATTTTATCCCAAACCTTATGGCTATTTCCCTTCAATAGGCGGCGGCTGGGTAATAACCAATGAGTCGTTCATGAAGGATCAGCATATCTTTGATAATTTAAAAATTCGCGGAAGCTGGGGTAAAGTTGGTAACTCGGTTGTGCCGATAAACCCATCGGTACAAACAGTAGCAGCAGACCCATACCTCACAGCTATTTTTGGTAATCCACAGGTAGCTTACCAGGGTGCAAGCATAAATACAATTGTGCCGCCAGCTATTGTTTGGGAAAAGGCGGTGGCTTCTGACATTGGCATCGAAGGCGCATTTTTACACAACAGATTGTCATTTGAAGCAGATTACTATAACAGGGAAACACAAGATGCAATATTTGCGATCCCTGTGCTTGCATCAATTGGTACAAACAGTGGTAACCTTATAGGTAACCAGGCCAGTATCCAGAACAGAGGTTTTGAATTCTCGCTTACGTGGAAAGACCGGATTGGGTCAGATTTTTCTTACTCTGTGAGTGGCAACATAGGCATTAACAATAATAAGGTGCTAAGTGTTCTGAGCGGTAAAAATCCAATATATTCTGGTGGTAATGGTATTGCCAATGGAAATTTAGCTACACGGACTGTAGTTGGCGAGCCAATAGGCGAGTTTTATGGGTATAAAGTTACCGGTGTTTTCCAAACTCAGGCACAAGTTGATGCATCACCTCAAAAAAATACGAATACCCAACCCGGAGATTTTATTTACCAGGATACCAATAAGGATGGATCAATTGATAGCAAGGACCGTGTAGTAATAGGTAATCCTAATCCTAAGATCAGCTATGGGTTTAATACAGCGTTTACCTATAAACAATTTGACCTGGCATTGGATTTTCAGGGTGTCGCTGATGTTGATGTATATAACGCCAATATCGGTTTCCGCTTTGGCAATGAAAACTTTACTCAGGATTTTTATGGTCATCGCTGGCACGGGCCGGGTACTTCCAATACTTACCCATCTACCAACGTCGGTGCAAATAATAACTCTAAGCCAAATTCATTCTTTGTTGAAAGTGGTGCTTATTTTAGAGTACGTAATGCACAGTTGGGATATACTTTACCGGGCTTATCGCTGAAAAAGTATGGAATACAAAAGGTAAGGGTTTATGCCAATGCCCAAAACGCGATAAACATATTCGGATACAAAGGATTTACCCCTGAAATTGGCGGAACAGTAGGTAACATGGGCATAGACGCTAATGTTTACCCTTTATATGCTACCTATAATTTTGGTGTTAATGTTACTTTTTAATTTAGATAATGATGAAGAACAGAAGAAAAATATTGCATAGGGCTTTAGGTATTAGCTTTATTGCATGTATAATAATCTTTCAAAGCTGTAAAAAGAGCTTTTTAGATGTTAATCCCGCGGGAAATGTGGCGTCGTCACAATTTTGGAAAACCCAGTCGGATGCAACACAAGCTGTTAGTGCAATGTATGCCAACCTGCATGAATGGTCCAATATTGCCTTTGCATCGATTGCCGTTGAAAGTATGGGATCTGATGATGTCAATAAGGGCAGTACTGCTGCCGATGCTGCATTTATGAATGATTTCCACAATTTTAGTGCTAACTCAGGCGAGGGACAAATATCGGATTTTTGGGGTGGTGAATATAAAACCATCAATTTTGCCAACCAGATTTTGGATAATGTACCCGCTATAAGTATGGATGCTTCCCTTAAAACAAGATACCTGGCCGAAGCAAAATTTATAAGGGCATGGGCTTATTTCAGATTGGTTAGGGCATTTGGTGATGTGCCGCTTCGTTTACATATACCTAAAGCAGCAACTGAATATAATATCCCACGTACACCCAAAGCACAGGTATGGGCCGCAATTGAAACTGACCTGACTGATGCTGCTTCAGTACTGCCACAAACTTACAGCGCCGTTGATGTTGGCCATGTTACCAAAGGTGCAGCGCTTGCATTGCATGCTAAAGTGTCTATGTACCAGGCAAAATGGGCCGATGTGTTAACTTATACCAACCAGGTAATGGCATTAGGTTATTCGCTGTTCCCTAATTATGAGCAGATGTTCAGAACCAATAATAAAAATAATTCCGAATCCATTTTTGAAATACAATGTAATTTGGTACCCAACAATCCTGATGCATCTAATTCGCAATATTCTCAGGTACAGGGAGTAGATGGTTCAACCGGAGGCGGTTGGGGCTTTAATGTTCCAAGCGCTTCTTTGGCCGCTGCTTATGAAGCTGGGGACCCACGCAGGGATGCTACCATCATTTTCAGGGGCGAAACCACGCCAGAAGGTGATGTTATACCTGCCTCAGGAAATAGCACAATGTACAATCAAAAATCGTATGTTCCTTTTAGCTTATATGTTTCCGGCTTTAACGAAGGTTGCCAGCAAAACAAAATAGCGCTACGTTATGCTGATGTATTATTAATGAATGCTGAAGCCAATAATGAGCTAGGGAATACTGCCCCTGCATTGGCATCATTAGAAATGGTACGTGCAAGGGCAAGAGCAGGCAATGCAGCGATTTTGCCGGCGGTAACCACTACCGATAAAACAGCTTTGCGTACTGCAATATGGAACGAACGCCATATTGAACTGGCTATGGAATTTGATCGTTATTTCGATGTTATCCGCCAGGGCAGAGGTGCAGCGGTATTTGGGTCAAGAGGATGGACAGCAGGCAAGAATGAGGTTTGGCCTTTGCCGCAGAACGAAATCGATTTGAGTGCAGGTACGTTAACTCAAAATCCCGGTTATTAATTATTATTAAATAAAAAGAGATGAAAACAATTAACAATGCATTTATAGCAGGTTTTATGACCCTTGCTATGGTTTTCACAATATCCTCATGCCAGAAAGGTTTTGACGCAAAATCATATGCCCCAGCAAAGCCGCTGCCTAAATTTGATGGATATAGTAGCTCAAAGGATATTGTACCAGAAAGCCTTGTAGCTTATTGGCCATTCAATGGTAATCTTACAGATAGTCTTTCAGCAACAACCGGTGTGGCTACCGGAACCAGCTTTAGTGCAGGTGTTGAGGGGCAGGGTTTGCAGGGAGCTGACAACGCATACGTAGTAACTAATATTCCGGCAGCAGTAAAAGCTTTACATAGCTTTACGATCAGTACATGGGTGAAAATGCCCCTGAATACCGGCGCCACCGGTATTGTAAGTGTAGCCCATAATGCTAATTTTTGGGGAAACTTTGATATATTTTATGATAATGGGGGCTCAGCAACTACAGGGGTACTTAAAGTTCACGTGTTTAATAATGCTGCCAAATTGGATGCACCCGGAGGAGGAGTAAACGCATGGGAGGGGGGCTATACCGTTGCCAACCCCTGGAATGTATGGACTCAAATTGCTGTAACTTATAATGATGCTACCTCTACAGTAAATGTTTATTTCAATGGAAAATCTGTCGGGGCTAATACAGCAGCTGGCTTTGCACCACTTGACTGGTCTGCTGCAACTAAGATGGTTTTCGGGACTTTGCAATTCCAAACTACGCCTTCACTTACGACTAATACCGGCGCGCAGGGTTGGGCAAGTTTTGTAAACGGACAGATAGATCAGATCAGGGTATACAATGCACCATTAACTGCAAGTCAGTTAGATGCGTTATATAATCTGGAAAAAGCAGGAAGATAAAAGTTGATTGATTTAGGTGAGGTTGTTTGTCCGCCAACCGGCGGACAGCAACCTTTTTTAATGCTGATTTGTAAATTAGTTTGCTTTTGCAAAATGATATTTGAAGGGATGAGACATTTTAAATATAGTTGGGGGATAATTTTGTTTTTAGGACTTTATGCCTGTTCAAAGGAAAAGAAAGTAACACCGCCCCCGGTAGCACCCTCTTCATTCAGCTTTACGGCATTAAAAGTGAATGGTGTTTATAATGGGTTCAGCTATAACAATGTCACTTTGCAACCTGAAATTAAAATATCATTCTCGGCAGCAATCAATCAGAATTCAATAGCCAATAGCGTAACTTTTAGCACTAAAGCAGGTACCGAGGTTTCTTATACTACCACTTATGAAAATCATGATAGTACTTTGGTGATCACACCAGCAGCTTTATCGGCAATTACACAATATGCTCTGGTTGTATCAGCCAACCTTAAGTCGGCAGCAAACGGAAGCCTGCAAAGTGAGGTTAATGTGCAGCTCACCACTGCCATTGATACTACAAATAAATTCCCTGTAATCTCTGATAATGCCTTGCTTGACTTGGTTCAAAAACAAACCTTCAAATATTTCTGGGACTTTGGCCATCCAACCAGCGGTTTGGCGCGTGAGCGTAATACCTCAGCTGATGTAGTAACCACCGGAGGGTCAGGATTTGGGATTATGGCTATTGTGGTAGCGGTTAACCGTCAGTTTGTTTCCCGGGCCGATGGTTTGGCACGCATGCAAAAGATAGTTAGCTTCCTGAAAAATACCGCTCAAAAATTCCATGGGGCCTTCCCGCATTGGATGAATGGTGCTACCGGCGTTGTAGTGCCCTTTAGTCAGCAGGATGATGGTGCCGACCTGGTAGAAACATCCTATTTGATGCAGGGACTGTTAACTGCACGCCAGTATTTTAACGGAGCCGGCATTGATGAAACCACCCTGCGAAATGACATCAATACCATTTGGAATGGTGTGGAATGGGATTGGTTCCGCCAGAATGGACAGAATACATTATACTGGCATTGGAGCCCCAATTATGGATGGTCATCCAATATGCAGGTAAATGGGTGGGATGAAGCGCTTATCACCTATGTGATGGCCGCGTCATCAACTGCGCATTCTATCCCCAAAATTGTTTATGATAATGGGTGGGCGCTTGATGGGGCTATTAAAAATGGCAATACCTATTTCGGTGTTCAGCTACCGCTTGGTCCTGCTGAAGGTGGGCCGTTATTTTTTGCCCATTATTCGTTCCTGAGTATAAACACTAATGGATTGTCAGATGCCTACGCGAGCTATGATGTGCAAAACAAAGCGCATGCTATGATCAATTATAATTATTGTGTGGCAAATCCCAAAGGCAACAATGGTTATAGCAGCAATTGCTGGGGATTAACGGCCAGCGATATCGAAAATGGTTATACAGCCAGTTCACCAACAAATGATGTAGGAGTAATTGCACCAACAGCAGCTATTTCGTCGCTGCCTTATACACCAACACAATCTATGGCGGCGCTCCGGTTTTTCTATTACAAACTTGGGGATAAAATGTGGGGGCAGTATGGCTTTTATGATGCCTTTAATTTAAATGATACCTGGTTTGCCGATTCGACATTGGCTATTGACCAGGGGCCGATAATTGATATGAT
>FTJA01760118.1_pt1 | contig 15997 bp, 10 predicted proteins | sample 1689021 | NCBI WGS metagenome assembly FTJA01 (sample SAMEA3914874, study PRJEB12502) | metagenome | biome: forest; material: soil | place: Canada | collected 2011-07-03 | depth 0.3 m | reverse complement strand
GGGCATGGCAATCCAGGACTACCGCCCGGACGATGAACCCGCCGCTGAGCTGCGCCGCCTGGTCGTCGAAGAACGCCTGCGCCTCATCCACGGACCAGTCGGGGGCCTTCTTGCGACGGCTGTCGTCCTCCCGCCAACTCGCCTTGTCGAACCATCCCACCAGATAGATCCCGGCCGGAGCTCCCGTCCGGATCAGGTAGTCGTCACGGAGCTGGGTCTCCATGGCCGTCTTGAGCCCTGGGTTCCAGCACCCTTTCGTCTCGATGATGGCGGTGATGATGTCGAAGGCGTTGCCGTTCGCGGCGCGGCGGACGGCGTCGATGCGGATGTCCGTGCGTGACCCCCCGCCAGCCCCCGGTCCTCGCCCCACCTCGACTTCCCGGTTCAGGACGACACCGCGATTGCTCAGGGCCTGCTGCAGGAACAGCTTCACCTGGTCGGAAAGGAAGTCCTCTTCCTTCGGATGCAGTTTCGTCCCGGCCAACTCCCGGTTCCACAGCGCATTGACTGGCGACTGCTCGCCGTGAAGACCGTCCTCGTAAGACCGAAGCGTCTCGATCAGGACGTCGACGAGTTGTTCGGGGGTCTGTACCAGCCGGCCATCTGCACGATTGACCAGACGCAGGACGTCGTCGGGCGTCAACGGTTCCCAGGTCCGATGGCGCATGATCTGATCGGCCTCCAGGAGCCGATACACCAGCCAAGGCAAGGCGGGCAGTCGCGCCACCACGGTGCGCAAGGCTGCGACCGCCTCCGGCGTTCCGCGTTTGACCAGCACGCCCAACACCCCGTCGCGGAGATGTCCAACTGACTCTACGGGCGAGACCCAGTGGACGCCCTCTCTGTCGCCGAATTGATGGTGGGGGAATGTCTGCTCCAACCACACGTAGAGGTCGCCGTGTTCGGGTTCCGGGAGGTCCGCGAAACGGCCGGCGCCGAACCGATGGTGTTCAGCCAGCCGAAGGAACAGCTCCCGGCCAAAATCCCGATCGGCTTGGACGATGGGCCAGATCACGGGCCAGCCGGCCAGCCCGCCATCCTCCAGAAGGGTCGCCGCGACGGTCAGCGCCAGCTCGCGTTGGTTTGGGGGGCAGGGCCAAGGCTGAAGCTTCGCCAGCGCCTGCTTGACCGCTTCTGCACTCCGCGCCCGGGCGAGGAAGCTGAGGAGGGCACCGTACTGGCTAGGGGTGTTCCCCTGATTGCCCAATTCCCGCAGCAGGACTGCATTAATCGGCCCGGCGTCGGAATTCGGGGTCAGCTGGTTGAGAAAATAGAACGGCGGCAGCGAACCATTTGGCTGATGGTCGGGCTCCGCCGGTCCTCGCTCCATGGCGATCAGCGCCAATACCGTCGCCGCAATGGCGTCCGGCGCCGCCGCCACCGCCTCAGCGGTGACGGCAACGTGGAGAGCAGCCTCATCCCCACCCGAGGACTTAGGGACGGTCACGACCAAGGGCGCCCACTTGGCCCACACAGCGGCGCTTAGGTCCCTATAGACTTCGGGCGCCTGCTCCCGCAGGAGGACAAGCGCACGGTATGCCGCCAGGTCGCTGTAGTTGACCTTGGTGCGGCCCATCCACTGATCGATCGTCGGGTGCGCCTTCTCCAGGAACACCTGCGCGGCCGCGAGAATGCGGTCGCGGGTCGTCTCGTCCGCCTTGACCCACCCTGGCTGGGCCGTGATCAGATAGTTGAGTTCGTCCACGCCGTATGGGTTGTCGTCGTCTCGTCCGAGGTCGCCGAACAAAAGCCACCAACCGTTCAGGTTCCCGCCCTCGAACATGTCGAGCCGGCCGGCAATGCGCACTGCCGGCGGCGGGTCCAGTTTCGGACGAGCCTGCTGGGCGCGTTGGTTCGCCATCTCATGGTACTGCCGCATCTGGTCGGCTTGGGATGACTCCAAAGGCACGCCATCGATCCACATGGCGTACTTCGCTCGCAGGAGCGGCCATCGCTCAGCGGCCTCGTAGAGCAAGGCGTACTGCGCCTCGTCGCCGAGGTTTGCGCTCATTTCGATGAACTCGATCAGTGTCGCTTCATCAAGGTCGGACGCAGCGTTCTCGCCTCCAGGCCCGAGGCTCAGGAGCCAAGGCAGATCCTCCTTCGTCAACAAACCCGGCTCGAGCAGCCAGTAGGCGAAGTTGTCGCCGATCTGGGCGGCGATCGCGTGGCGAAGGAACGCTTGGCGACCCAGGGCGTCACGGGCGATCTCCAGCTTGAACCCACGATTCTCGTCGTATTCCGACCCAATGGTGATCTTGTAGTGCTTTCGGATAGCGGCACGGGCGTAGCCGAGCACGAGTACCGTGATCTCGGGATCCTGGATGTACGCCCAGGCGCGACGCAGGATGCCGTCCGCCAGGCGTTTGAAGTTGTAGCCGTTCATGTGATCCGAGGCGCCGGCGAAGGCCGTCGCCCATCTCAGCGCGGCCGGGAGGTCCTCACGTCGCAGCGACTCCGGAAGGGTTCGCGACAGGAAATTGGCGTAGGCACCGTAGTAGTTCTCTCGCGGCGGCGCGATGTGCTGGAACAGCGTTTCTGCGTCCAGATGGTCGGGCCAGAGCAGCCCCAGGGCGTGCCCTTTGATCTCGTGGTCGCGATCGGCGCCCGCGCCCCCAAGCGCCAGGGGCAACAAGGCCGGCCAGACACTGTCGTCGCCGCAGGTTTCCAGCGCCGACACCGCGTAGCCGCGGAGATGGTCTTCAGCGGATTGGTCCAACGCCAACGCGAGAAGCTCGTCGCGGAGGTCGGCCAACTTGCAGGCCTCGGCGATGCGCACAGCGGCTCGGCGTGCCGCCAAATTGCGGCGAGGATCGACCAGGTAGGGACGCACGATCGCGCCCAAGCCCGAATGGGCGAGCTTGCGGTAACGCGCATCTATCCCGAAGTCGAAATCATGCGCACGCTCTTCGTCCAGCGATTGCAACAGCGCCGTCGCCAGGGCCCCAAGGTCAGTGTCATTCCAGCCCGTCAGATCGCCATGGATCAGCACGAACGGTTCGTGCTCGATCAGCTCGCGGCGGATGTCGGTATCCAGCGAAGCGGCCCAGGCCGCCACCATGTTGAGCTGAGGCACGAGGCCCCCGCTTGGATGGCGCAGAACCGCCAGAACGTTACGCGCCGGCACTCGGCGAGCGATCAGATATTCGGCGGCCAGGAACTCGGCATAACTCTGGTGAGCCCATCCCATGCGGTCGTCGCCACGCGAGGAGAAAAGCCCGGTGTCCAGCACCTCTCGCAGTTCTTCCTTGGTCACAGGGAACGTTCGCGCCGGCGTCGTTTCCTCACCCACGGCCAGGAGTGAAGCCGCCACATCCTCGTCAGGGATGCCGTGGCTCTCGAAGCCCGTCCATACGGCATAGCGGTTTGCCAGCATCGACACCGCCGCAACTCGCCCAGCCAGCCTCGCGCGTTCGGGCGCAGTTAGCCGTCCCACACGTCGCGGCGCGCGGCGAGACACGCTCTGCTCCTCGCACAGGCTTAGGCAGCCCTTCCGGTAAAGGTCGGCGATGCTGGCCGGCAAGCGGCCGTCGGCCTGGAACAGGCGAAGCAGCAGGTTGAGCGTCAAAGGCTTGATGGCGAACGGCACGACAGCGCCCGCCCACACCTGCTCCATGAACTGCTCGACATCCACCGGCCAAGCCGTCGCCGCCGTCATCACGTCTTGACGCCGTAGGGGCGCAATCTCGAAGGTCCCGATGGCGTCTTCCCCCCAAATCTGCCGGAAGACCGGGTTCAAGGTCGGCGCAACGGCGTGCCAGTCGAGGGTGCGGCAGGCAATGCGGATCGACAGCCGGTCGGTTGGCAGCTGGGGCAGCTCGTCGGCGATGAAGGCCGCGACGGTTTCTATCCTCAACAGCGCTTCGTCCAGGCTGTCCAAATAGAGGATGAGGTGTTCGGTTCCAGCTTTCCATCGGGTTACTTCGGCGCTCTCGAACACCTTGGCGTTGAGGAGAACGTCGCTGGAAAAGGATCGCAGATCGGCATGGAAGACGTTGGTGTTGTCACCAGCTTCCGACTTTTGCCGATGGGCCTCTGTCGCCAGGGCGACCGACTTGCCCATGCCGGGCTCGCCTAGCAGGGCCATAGCGCGCATGCCCGCCAGGTCGGGAAGTGTGCGGAGTTCGGAGCGGCCCAGCAGGTACTTCGGGTCAGAGAGATAGCCGCCATCGGACAGGTCGACGGCGCCACCGTGCTCGACCCAGAACCGGGACCAATCGAAGCGCTTCTGTTCGTTTCCCGAGGCCTGAGCCGCCATCTCGCCCGCCGCAGCGCCGAAGAACAATGTCGGAACATAGTGGGCCCGGTTTGGGCTGCCAAGCTTAGGATCAGCGCTCTCGGCTCTTCGATTGATCGCCCGCTACGCGGCCGCCCCAACCGGAGGCAACAGCCAGATGCGGCGCGAATTAGCCGCCGGTCAGGAAATATTGGCCGGCGCGCATGGCCCGACCGGCCGCCACTTGGTGCAGCAGCGCCGTTGTCTCGGCGTCCGACCGATCTAGCACGGCGTTGAGCTTGCCGAGGGTGCGCAGCTGTCCCGGCGTCAGTGCCTGCCGGTCTGCCACGATCTGCCGGGGCCCGCTGCGGGCGACATAGGAAAAGAGCTTGCCGATCAGGCCGGCCAGGGCGTCGGCGGCCTGGATCGCGGGATCAGTGCGGGAGTCGACGAAGGTGAAGTTATCGAGGACCCGGTTGCCGTCCTTGAACACGAAGTCCTGTAACCGCTCCTGGATCGTCGGTTCGACGTCCAGCCGGTGCCAGGCGTTTTTGAACAGGCAGATACGATTGATGAAGAAACTCACGAAGCTGTCGAGCAAGGTGTTGGGGGCCTCGTCCTCCAGGTAGATCAGCCGGTCGCCTCGCGTCCCACCCTGCAAGACGCCGAGCAGAACCTGGGCGTTGAAGCCCGGCAACAGGCCGGTTCGTGCCTCGACCCGGTCAATCACCTCGCCCAAGAACGCCAAGCGGTTGTCCTCGCCGACGTTGGGGTAGCTGTAGCGGTGAAAGAGGTCGGCCAGGTCGTCGAAGTCGGCAGAGAGGACCGTGAACAGGTCCGTCTTCAGCGACCCGGCGTAGGCCTGCATGTGCGCCAGCTCGTCATGGGAGATGATCGAGTCGATGATGTCGACCGTCGACCAGTAGAGCGGGTCGACCGCTGAATAGTGCGCCAGGAGGTCCTCGGACACGAGCCAGTCGAGGAAGGCCTCCACCCGCCACGACTTTAGCAGCCCCAAAATGTCGCCTTTCCCAAGGTGGGTCAGCTTCAATTCGGGAGCATTGGACTGCAGCCGCACCGCATGCTTCAGCCCGGCGATGTCGAGCGACCGCGGCGGACCGCGATGGCCGATCCCGCCCAGCACGAAGACCTGGGGATCGGGCACGTTCAGTCCGTCTGCCGTAACGTGAAGGCGGCGGATGTTGTTCGTCTCGTCGTAGTAGAAAGTGTAGGAGTCATCCACGCGGACGAGCCGATTCAGCGCGATCTGCGCGTGGCGCATCACGTTAACGTCGATCTCGACCGGCAACGCATCCCCCTCGCTATTCATGGCCCAACATGGCTGGGGCTCGGGCTTAGGCCGGAACTCCAACCGGCGTCTTGGGCTTCACCGCGACGCGGTTGCGGACCTGAGTGTAGACCTCCTCGACCCCAGGCATGGTGACCGTTGTGACCACGGCATAGACGACCTGGTCGTCGATCTCGTCAGGCTGGCGCTGGATCAGGAGTTCGAAGCCCGAGGCGTCGCCGAGCACCGCCGCCTTCGCGCCTGACCAACGGCGATGAATGACGGTCCCCTTGTGCGCCTGGTTGTCGTCAGGTTGCTCTCGGTCCGCGCTGACTGCAAAAGTCTGTAGGCCCTCGTCCGGCTTAAGCAGCTTGAGGCGCGCGCCCCGATAGCTCGCGGTTCCGACCCGCGGCGGCGAGAACCAGGCCACCGTTGTCGAGATCTCGTGCGGCTGCGCCTTGCCCGACATCACCGCGGGAAGCGGAACGGCAAATCGGTGGGACTGCTCCTTCAACAAACCACCCACAGCCCACAATGTCGCGCGATCCGCTGCGCACTCCAGAACCCTGGTCGCGTCGACGGCGCCGTATCCCAGGTAGCGCCTGACATTGTCCTTTTGACGCACATTCTGCTTCGGATCGGCCGGCCCGAGAATCTCAACGATCAGATCACGCGCCGCCGTCCACCGCGCACAATGCACGAGCAGCGCCTTGAGCAACACAGCCCGCTGCGGACCCGGAAGGGAGATGAAGTCGTCGTATGCCACCTCCAGCGCTTCATGGGCGCGGGCGGCGATCCCGGTCAGGGTCGCGGCCGCGACACTCGTTCCGACCGTGCGGTTCAAGCGATCCGGGTTGGCGTCCGTTGGGCCAGGCGGCGCCGCAACCACGATGCCCCCGAGGAAGGGCGCCGTCTGAGCGATCGGCCGCAACAGGTGGCCGTCGCCGGCCGGCATCAAGCGCACATGGTGGCGGCCGCCAGGCACCAAGACGTCAGGCTTCACCGCGTTCTTGAGCCCAGGGCCGAGACCGCTCGAGACGGTGCACAATCCGGTCCCATGCCAGACGTCGAAGGTCATCGCCGGGAGCGGCCCAGGGGCGAAGCTGTCACTGTGCAAGGCGCCCACCGTCAGCGCGTTCATTGATTCCGCGGGAGCCAGAATCCGGCGCTGGGCGATCGCCGAGGCGCTGGCGCGAAGCGCCGAACGAGCTCGCTCTCCGACATCCAGCGCCTCGAAGGCTGTCGCATCGACGTCGGTCGTGACCAAGTCGTCGACGTGGTTGCCCGCGCTGACGATGAAAAGCAGCCCGTAGGTGTGGGCCAGGTGGTCGAGCACACGGGCCCACCCCGACATCCGACCCGTGAAAGGCTTGTTGCGATCGCCCAGCGAGGCGTTGATAACAATCACACTCGGCGCGACGGGGTCCGCCCCCGCTTTCATGCGCAAAACCGCTTCTTCAAAAAGGTCCGCCGGCAACCGATCGGGGAATCGCTCCGGCTGGCCCAGGTCCTGCGGTGCGAACATCACGTTGACGAAGAAGACTCGCCGGTCGAGCGGCGGCGACGGCGGCCCCTGGAGATCGCCGTGGAGGACCGCAGAGGCCATGGCCGTCCCATGAACGCGACGTCCAACCGCCAGAGGTTCAAGTTCAAACAGGTCTTCGATCGAGAGCCGTCCAGCTAGGCGCGGATGTCCCGCAAGCGGCACAGCGTCGAAAATCGCCGCAATCGGGTCGCCGGTCGGGAGCGGCGGCGCACCTTGCGGCTGGCCCTCCAGGCTGTCGAAAGCGCTGATGTGCACCGCGCTCTGCGGCCGGATGTGCATGACGGACTCGGCGGCCACCAGCCCGTCTTGGCCGCGGGCCAGCACGCGCCCGAGTTCGTCCTGGGGGATGTCGACCAGCAAGGCGTGGTACTTGGCGCCCGCGATCCGAGTCCTGGAAACGATCTGCCCGCCGGACCGGCGAAGGACGCCCGCGGCGTCCGCCTCGACCGCATCCCCATTGGGGCGGAAGACCAGCTCCAGCTCGATGCGCACCATGCCCCGTTCATCGGCGTGCTCGTTCGCGAGGATCTCGGCGTCTTCCGGTGACACGCGGTCCTGGGGTCCCCAAGGTCGCAGATCGCGCAGCTGCGCGAACAGATCCCGCCACGGGGCGAAGCCCACAGGCAGGTCCTGGCCGGTTCGGAACCGGTTCCAAAGCCCGACCATCTGTTGGAGGGCTGCCGCGTTCGGGATCATCAGATAGACGGCTGGGTCTTCGTCGAACTCGTCCGGCTCCAGCTCCTCGGCGCCGACAAATTCCAGTCCCGGGACGTTGGCGGCGGCCCGAGCGAAATTCTGGACGTCAGTGGTTAGATCAAAGACGAGCAGCCGCTCTGGGGCCAATCCCGTCGCATCGGCTCTGAGCTCAAGGGGATCACGTCCCTCGGCGAAGGTCTGCGCCAACTGCTGCAGCTTTTGTCCTGGTGGTCGATTCACCTGGTCTGCAGGCGCGTACTTACGGGCAGCCCCGAAGCCGCCGGTCTTACGCTTTTGGCGTTCGCCGGGCTTTGGCGGGTCCAGTCGCAGAAGAGGATATTGCGGGAGTTTCGCCATTTGCCCATGGCGCCACCCGAGACGCCCAAAGATCGAGTTCTTCCGCGACGACGCGACTCAGCGACTCGCTTCCCTGGGAGAGAATATGGCGCCGGCGCACATTTTGGCAGAATTCGGACACTTCCGAGAAGCTGACGGGGCCCAGCCGTTCTGCCACACGCTCCGGTGTCACGCTGGGATCTTCCCGCCAGACATCAAAGAACCGCGACACAAGGACCGCCCGGCGCGCGACATCAGGCGTCGGCATGTCGATCCGCAGCTGGAAACGGCGCCAGACGGCGCGGTCGAGCAGCTCAGCGTGATTGGTCGCGGCTACCGACACGACGTAGCTCGGCAACTGGTCGATCTGCATGAGCAGGAACGAGACCACCCGCTTGATCTCGCCAGTCTCGTGGACGTCGCCGCGTTCCTTCCCCACTGCGTCGAACTCATCGAAGAATAGGACGCACGGGGTCGCGCGAGCGTACTCGAAGAGCTTCGCCAGACGCGCATTGGTTTCGCCGAGGTAGGCGCCGACCAGCGCATCGTAACGGACGGTCAGGAACGGAAGCGCCAGCGCCTCAGCCATGGCCTCAGCGAGCGAGGTCTTGCCATTCCCCGGCGGTCCCGACAGCAGCATCCGATGTCGTGGCTGCATACCCTGGGCGCGCAGCAGATCGGAACGTGATTGCTCTTCAATGAGCTGGCGTGCGAGGCGTTGCGCCGGTAGCGACAGGATGAGATCGTCCAGTCGAACCTGGGCTTCGGTCTCGATGACGAAGTCGCGCCCACCCGTCTGCGGTCGGCGCATCTCCGTCGAGGTCGTGACAGGAACCGACTGCAGCGCACGTTCAAGTCGATCCGCAAGGACGTGGTGACTCTTGGACTTCTCTTCGGCCACGAGCGCTTCCACGGTCGATGCGAGCATCGACCGGTCCCCGGCGGCGCCGGCGCGGACTAGGGAAACAAGCAGGTCGCTTCGAGCCATCTCATCATCCTGTCCTTCTGCTTCGGAGCAGGACCTTCATATCAGGTTAACATGGGCCCTGACGCCGGGCGAGCAGCACTACCGTGGCCATTTAAACGAAGTTTCGGGCCCCAATTAGGCCTGAACATAATGAGAACTCCGGTGGCCACCAAGGAGTGATTCGCGGCCCTGGACGACTGGCCCGATCAGTCAAAAACCGCCTGAACTAATGCCAAAGGCCGTCCGATCGATCAGCGCCAGGAACCGGACGTTCCCAACGGAAGAGAAGGGTCAAACCCGGTCGGAAGCGCATTGACGATGACATCGTTTTCCCCGGCGATCAGTAACGCACCCTTCACGTGGAGCCGCCGGCACGGCCAAACTGCTTAGTCTTCCCAGGCGTCGCCTCGTGTTCAGCGTCATACCTACGCCGACCTCTCTGCGGGACGGTCCGCCACGATTGGGGAGCCTTGCGCCTTGATCCAGCTAAAATTGTGCGCAGCGTCGGATCACGCGTAGACCGGGACGCCAAAGCTGTGCCAGAGCATCTCTGGGGCGGGCCTCGGCGCTATTCTAGGTCGTGGGGAGCGTGATTGATCGGCTGGCTCATCGTTGGCCTCGGCCTTCTCGGCGCGCTCGGTGGACGATCCGGCTCCGCAACAAAGAGTTCTTTCGGCGGAGCTTCGAAAGGCCGCGGCGGGATCTTGCTACGCGGACTACGAACGCCAGAGACGCGAGTGGCGCGATCTTTGGGAAGCCTCCATCGACCGGACACGGTGGCTGCCCCACGGCACGGCCGCCCATTTCGTAGCCCGCCATCCGCCGCCCTAGGCGCCAGGCCTTCCATGGTCTCCCCGCAACCAGTCTGAGAAGGACGATCCCAAAGCGGAGTGCGCCGCTCACAACCTCGCCTATTTCGAAACGCAGAAGGCGCGGCTCAAGCCGTTCTTCGACACCGTCGAGAAGGCCCCGTTGACAGACGAGCAGATGGACGCCTGCATCTGCATGGACGACGCCCTGCAGATCATCGCGGCGGCCGGATCGGGGAAGACCTCGACCTTGGTGGCCACGGCCGGCTGCCGGCGCGGATATCTCCATGATGACGGAATTCGACAAGACCTTCCCCCACGCCACACAACTCCAGTTGACCCGGACATTTCGCTGTCCCGCGTCGCTATGTGACACGTCGAGCACCTTCATCCAGGCAAACCCGAAGCAGATCAGAAAGGTTGTCAGGACGACGAACACCTATGAGGGTCCCGTCATCTCCGCGATCGCTTTCGCGACCCCTGAGGACGCGCTGGGCCGGTTGCGTAAACAACTCGCGGCCCTAGCCGAGGAATTGCGGTCGGGCCGGCTCGACATCGACGGCGGTCGCCCGGTCAAGGTCCTCCTGCTTGGCCGCTACAACCAGGACAAGCCCGCGCATTTGAAGGAATGGCAGGGCGAATTCAGCGATCGCCTCAGCATCGACTTCCGCACGGTCCACGCCGCGAAGGGATTGGAAGCCGACTACGTCATGCTCCTGAATGTGTGTGAAGGCATGATGGGCTTCCCCAGCCAAATGGCGGACGACCCCGTGCTGCAAATCGCGATGCCGCCTCCCGACCCCTACCCCATGGCGGAAGAACGTCGGCTGTTCTATGTGGCGCTGACCCGGGCGCGACGCCAAGTCCGCATCTTCAGCTCCGTCTCCGCGCCCTCCCGCTTTCTCGTCGAACTGGCGAAGGCTGCCGCGCTGGACATCAAGGTGGACGGCGGAAAAACCCTTACGCCGTGCCCGAAATGCCGGCAGGCCGTCCTAAAAACGCTCACCGGCAAGTACGGCCCCTTCGAGGTCTGTCCGGTTTGCAACCACAAGCGGAGCCTGGCCGAGACGGGTGTGGACCCCACGGGCCGAGTCAGGCTCAAGCAGCCCATGCGCCAAGAGAGCGCGTGCCCGACCTGTCGGGGGGAACGATGGTGGTGCGCCGCAGCGGTCCTGCCGAACCGTTCCTGGCCGGCGCGGGATACCTGCCAGACAACCGCGCCGTTGGCGACCGCGCCCCTGCGCAGCGACGTCGACGACCAGGCCGACACAGCCGTCTGAGTTAAGGATCGTGGAAGGGGCCCAAAGCCTATTTGTCAGCGGCAGCCGGCTGAGTGCGGGTTCGCGACCTACGCTTATGGCGACGGCATGATCCGCTTCATGAATCCGTCGAACAGCGGCACGGTGAATGCCGTCTCGCCGTCGAATGGGCTGAACAGCATGCCCTTCGCGATGAGATCGTTGCGGATCGGCGCCACGGTCGTAAACTCGATGTTACCATAGTTTATCTGTTTTGGATAAACTTACCTAAACTCTCCATAGACCTTGCTCGAGCGGAGCAGTCTACGAGGTATCCCCCAAGGCACAAGGGATGCTCGCCTTCTGCGCCTTGGCGAGCTCTCGCAGGAATGCCACGGCTTCCGACTCAGCGGCGGGCCCCAGCCGGGGCTGCGATTTGATCGTCGGCGCCGGCGCGGGCCTCTCCACGACGACCTCGGCGCTGAGCCTGAAGCCGCCCCGCCTGCACGTCTCGATAATGTTAAAGCCTTGCGCACCGAGCCGCTTGCGGAGCCGGCTGATGCGCAGATCAACCGCGCTACGTGAGGGAGACGCGCCCGGGTCGAAGGCCATCTCGACAAGTTCCCCGCGGGATAACACGCGGTCCGGGTTATCCAATAGCGCCTTGAGCATCCTGGCCTCGGACGGGGTCAAGCGAACCCGACCGGCAGGAGACCTGAGGTCGTCATTCCCGTCGTCGTAGGCGAAGCCGGCGAAGCGGTAATAGCTCCCCATTACCACCAGCGGACTCTCGGCCAACAGTGCCCTGACATACCCGTCCCACTGCTCCAGCCCCTGGCGCTTTTCCCGCAGGTAGTCGTAGCGGTCGTAGTGGCGCGTGGAGACGTCGGAGTGGCGGTGGTTCTGGATCAGGTCCCGAACGGCCTTCGGCACGCCCGCGTCGCCCGCGAGGGTCTTCCACGTCCGCCGCAGATCGTGAGGCGTGAATGGGGCGTTACCCGTGTCGCGCAGATAAAGCTGAATGACGCGCCGCGCGGCACCGACCGCGGCCGGAACAGCTGGCTGGCTCGGAGACCAGAAGAACAGCCCGTGTTCGTTGGCCTCCGAGCTTTCGACCAAAGCCCTGGCGATCCCGACCAAAGGAATGGAATGGGGTGACCCGTTCTTGGTCTTGCCCCAGTTGAGTACACCCTCCGGGCTGACCGACCCGAGCCTGACCTGCATGATCTCGCCCGGCCGCTGCCCCGTCAGCATCATGAGCTGCAGGGCTAGGGCGCCCCTATCGCGGACGGCGCGGTCGTGCAGCCACCACCAGAACTGGGCGAACTCAGCCCGCGACAGCGCCCGGTTCCGTGGGCGCGCGGCGTCCCGGTCGACGCGGATCCGGGCGGCCGGGTTGTTGATGAGGCCCCAGTCCATGCCGACAGCGGCGCCGTCATAGGCATTGGGCGCAGTGATGCCGAACTGGAACGCCGCCGCGATATATCCCCTGACCAACCGCGCCTGGCCGGCGGCCCCCCGGTTATGAATGGCCGCCAGATGCGGGGTGATGTGTTTCGGCTCGACGTCGCGCGCCAGCCGGCGCGGGCCAATGTCGTGCACGGCGCCCTTGGGGCCGAGCAGGATCCGCCTGACATCCTCGGCGCTCCGTTTTTTCTGGACGCGCAGGTGATCCACGTATGCCTCGAACAGGTCGGCGACGGTCTGGCCGTAGGACCGTTGCACCGCGCGCGGACCGATCGGGTTGTGCCCGCTCAGAATGGCCGGAAGGTATTTCTCCCGATATAGCGCCCGCGCGTCGCGAAGGGTGAGCGCCGGGTAACGACCGATCTGGGTCGTGCGCCTGACACCGTCGCGGTGCCAGTTGGCGTACCACTCCGCGGCCACCCGCTCACCGCCTCGCCTGACGACGAGGGTCAGCCGGCCAGCGCCACGCTCGCCAGGATCGCGTAGGGTGATGGCGCGGCCGCCCGGCTCGGCCGACCGGATCGCCTTCTGAATTTCGCTATCAGTGATCATGTCTTGATGCTGTTTTGGTCTCGGTTATCACAACCCGTTCGATACATCGCCGTAGCTATGAATATGGGCCGCCATTGATCGCTAGAATGACTCGTTTGGACTCTCTCGGATGCCAATGGATATCACGGCACGCCATGACTTATATTGTTCGTTTCTTTGTTACACGCAGGCTGTTCTGGCCGTTTGTAGTCGTACGGCTCACAGAGCGCGGCCCTAAACTCGAGCCGGGTGGCGGCATCGTTCACGATCACGGCGGCGATCGTGTCGAGGCGCCACGCCCGGGCTACGTCGACCCGATCAGCGCCGACCAGGTCGGAGGCTTGGTAGCTCAGCTTCCAGTAGGGCTCGCGCGTCCCCTCGTGCCACACGACGTCGTACCGACCGACTGTATAGGCGCCCGGCGCGCTCCAGGCGCACAGCCACCCGAACGCGTCGCCGATGGGTCCGAGAATCGCCAAATCGGCGGCCAGCGCCGCATCCCAAGACTCCGGCGCGGGGTTGTCGTTGGCGGGGACCGACACGCCGTCCGGTCGACAGGTGAAAGAGTGCGACATTGAATTTTTCCGTCCCCGTTTGGGGCGCTTGGCGAGATCGTGGCGGCCGAACGTTTTCGGCTGGCATCGGCCAGAGGCTTTGCGCGCGCCGGCCGTGCCGGCGAGACCACGGCGGTAGCGCTCAGGCAGCGCGGAGCGACGCCCTCTGCTCGATCCAGGCCTCAACCTCGTGGGACAGGAAGCCGATGGTTCGGGCGCTCAGGCGGATCGGTTGAACGAAGTCGCCGCGCGCCAGGAGCGCATAGAGGGTGCTCCGCGACAGACCCGTGCGGGCCATAACGCTTGGCAGCCGCAGGACCTGTGAGGCCGAGACGGCGGGGTTGGTTGGGTTGGTCGTCATGGGACGCTCCTGAAGTCGATTGGACGAGCCTCAGTTACGCGTCACGACTGCCATTAGCCTAATCACATAGGCTAATGGCGCTATTTGCGAGACCCCTTCGGACCCAACTTGCGGTGGATCGTTCGCGGCGATCGGTCGAATTCCTCGGCCAGAAGCGCGATGCGTCCCCGAGTGCCAGGGATCGCCGAATGCCTGGCCTTGATCGGCTCAGCGGGTTTCTGCGCCGCGCGCACCTCGGCGCTCGCGGCCGCGGCCCGCCTTCCCCGGGCCGCCTTCTTCAGTGTGCTGATGCGCGCGAGGGTGGGCCCGATCTGCAGCTCAAGCTCGCGGATCGCGGCATCGATCTCTTCGAGCGACATCCTGTGGACGTCGCGCCAGGGCTTTCCTGCATCAGATGGCATCGTTGCACCTCATCCCGCCCTCGCCATCGGGTATCGGACTATCCACATGGGATTCGCAAATGACCTTGACGGACCTCGTGTCGTGACGCTCACGCGCCGGTCTTGCTGAGGCAGTAGTCGGCCCAAGCCTCCATCAGGCGCCGTCGACGCTCAAGGGCGTCGCCGCGCCGGTACGCTCGTTCCGTTTGGTCGCCAACCGCGTGGGACAGGGCCGCTTCGGCGATCTCGCCCGGAAACTCGGTCGCGTCCCCGACCCAGTCGCGGAAGGTGCTGCGGAAGCCGTGCACCGTGAGGGTGGCGTAACCGAGATCCCGGAGGACCTTGGTCATGGCCATGCCGGAAAGGCGCTGCCCATGGCCGTTGGCGAACACCAGTTCGTCACCGGCGCCGGCCGCCATGTCGAGTACGCCCTGGGCGGCCCTGACCAAGGGCACGCGATGCTCGCGAGATTCCTTCATGCGGGCGGCGGGGATTGTCCAGACGCTCCGGTTCGGGTTGAACTCCGGCCACACCGCATCGAAGGTTTCCGACGAGCGGGCCGCGGTCAGGATGGTGAACTGCAAGGCCAGCGCGCCCATGCCGCCTTTGGCCGTGAGCTTGGCGAAGAAGTCCGGCAGGTCGACGTAGGGTAAGGCTTCGTGGTGTCGCCGGTCCTGTCCGTTGCGGCGGGGCAGCAGCTGATCCAGGTGGCCCTTCCAGCGCGCCGGATTGTCGCCGGTGCGATGTCCGCGGGCCTTGGCCGAATCGAGGACCGCCGCGATGTGACTTTGAACCTTCTCCGCCGTGGCGGCCTTTTCCCGCCAGATCGGCTGCAGCACGGCGAGAACGGCCTCGGTGCTCACCTGATCGACAGTCGTTGCCCTGAGCGGCTTGGCATAGACGTTGAGAGAGCGCTTAAGGCGCGCCACCGAGGTCTGCGCTACGCCCTCCTGCTCGCGCATGGCCACCAGAGCGTCGGCAAGTTCACCGAAGGTCGGGACGGGACGCTCCTGACGGCGCGCGGCGATCGGGTCGATCCGGCGCGCCACCAGCGTGCGGGCCTTGGCCGCCTCATCCCGCGCGAGCGCCAGCGAGACGGCTTGGGCCGAACCGAGGCCCATCTCGCGGATCCGACCCGGGCCGGGAACCCCGGCCGCTTTCCAGCGGAACAGGAACACCCAACGACGGGCGCCCACCTTGTCGACGACCAGATAGAGCCCGCCGCCATCGCCATGCCGTCCCGGTGTCTGTAGAGTCGCCACCTTGCGGGCGCTCAGTTTGTGCAGTCCGCGCGCCATCCCTACACCCCTTCCGAGAATCCGGATTCCAACCTTAGAGGCCAGAATCTACCCTAACATTTACCCTAACACTGAAGCGGGAATTGGTCGAATTTTCTCGAACATCTTCGGATGTCGAATTCTATATCTGTTTGACTTTCTTGGATTTTTTGGAACCGCTCGGACGTCCTGGAACCAAGTAAATTCCTACCCGCGGAGCCACTCGTTTGCGCAAGATCATGACAATATTGATCTTTCCGAGGGGCGCGTCCTGGCCGCCCAGCGTCTAGGCGCGCGATTTCCCCGCCGCCCGGATCGCCTGGGCCACCGC
>FTJA01762305.1_pt1 | contig 16067 bp, 18 predicted proteins | sample 1689021 | NCBI WGS metagenome assembly FTJA01 (sample SAMEA3914874, study PRJEB12502) | metagenome | biome: forest; material: soil | place: Canada | collected 2011-07-03 | depth 0.3 m | reverse complement strand
GAGACAGATGAAATACCTAAAAGCACCAGTTGGCCCCAATGGGTTGTTGCCAGTATGGTAATGGTATCTTTACCAATTTTGGGGAAGAAATTATAATAAACAGATGGTATAAGCGATCCGAAAACCGCACATAAGCCCAAAATAATGGTGCTTCCTAATGATACACCAAGATACCTTACGCCTAAACCGTAGGTTAAGCCGCCAATGCCCCATAGCAAGCCAAAGAAATAGGTTACCAGCAATATCTGGCCATTAGTTTGCCTGATGATCTCTGAAAAGTGCGGTATCGTAAGCCAGGCTGCTAAAGGTGGTACGATCAGCCAGGAAAATATCCCGCCAACTATCCAGAAGCTTTCCCAGGCCCATCCTTTTACCTTTTTAAAGGGGATGTAAAAACTGCCTGAGGCAAACCCACCTATAAAGTGGAAAATGATACCAAAAATTACCTGCATAGTTTAGAAATCGGTTTGTTTATAATAATAAGACAATTATAGCGGGAAGATATTGATCAACTGTCCTCAACTATCTTTAAAAGCTTTAAATGAATGTACAATTTTTTTGATGTATAGGTCGGACAATTAATATTAAACTTACTTTTGGATTGGCCTGATATATAAGATCGACCTGAATTATGAAAAGCTTTTTAGATCAAAATTTTTTATTGCAAAATAAAACCGCCGAGCATTTATACCATGATTATGCAGCAGGTATGCCCATTGTAGATTACCATTGCCACCTTGATCCGGCGCAGATAGCGGGTGATATTAGCTTTAGTAATTTAACTGATATATGGCTGAAGGGCGATCATTATAAATGGCGTGCCATGCGTGCTAATGGAATTAACGAAAAGTTTATAACCGGATCAAAAAGCGATTGGGAGAAATTTGAGCAATGGGCTGCAACAGTGCCTTATACCTTGCGCAACCCCCTTTATCACTGGACACATCTTGAGTTGCAACGCTATTTTGACATTCATGACATACTTTCGCTCAAAACCGCCAGGGATATTTATGATAACTGTACTCAAAAACTGCAAACACCCGAATATAGTGTACAAAGCCTGATAACTAAGATGAATGTTGAGGTGATCTGGACTACAGATGATCCTATCGATAGCCTTGAACATCACCAAAAAATAAGAACAAGTAATTGGCCAGTTAAAGTTTCCCCGGCTTTCAGACCTGATAAAGCTATGAATGCGGACGATACCAATAGTTTGAATGATTATATTAACAAACTGGAGTCAGTAAGCGATACCGCAATTGCCAATTATGCGGACTATCTAAAGGCACTAAAAAAGCGTCATGATTATTTTGCAGTAAACGGATGTACCGTATCCGATCACGGTTTGGCGCAATTATATAGCGAGGACTATACTGGTAAAGAAATAGACGAAATTTTCGACAAGATCAGATCAGGCAAAGCCCTGCAGCCGGTTGAAGTATTTAAATTCAAATCGGCCATGTTATATGAGTTTGCTTTGTGGGATCATGAAAAAGGTTGGGTACAGCAGTACCATATAGGCGCTTTACGCAATAATAATTCCCGGGCTTACCGGGAGATCGGACCGGATACCGGCTATGATTCTATCGGTGATTTCAGCCAGGCATCTGCCTTGTCAAAATTCCTGAATAAGCTTGATTCCACTAATCAGCTGGCCAAAACCATTATTTACAATTTAAATCCTGCTGATAATGAACTGATAGCTACTATGGCCGGGAATTTTAATGACGGCACTGTTGCCGGTAAAATTCAGTTTGGGGCGGCGTGGTGGTTCCTGGATCAGAAAGATGGCATGACCCGCCAATTAAATTCGCTCTCGAGCATGGGACTTTTAAGTAAACTGGTAGGTATGCTTACTGATAGCCGCAGCTTTTTATCCTATCCGCGCCATGAGTATTTCAGGAGGCTGCTTTGCAACCTGTTTGGGGAAGATATTGAAAACGGAGAGCTACCAAATGATATAGAATGGACAGGCAAGATCATCCGGGATATTTGTTATTACAATGCTAAAAACTACTTTACGTTTAAATAATCAGACGATTATTCCTTATAAGGGATTTTTATAACTAATTTTTTTAAGGTGTTGTATCCATCCACTTTAATGTCCGGGCGGTGTACATCCTGCGGGAAAAACAAAAAGAATTTCTCCGGTTTGGCAACATAATATTTCCCTTCTGCGGTATAGTTGGCAGCATCCCTGGTTTCATTGTAAGGCTCTGTAACTTTGGCGGCTGAAATAGGGGATACACCCAGCTTTATTTCCCCGGCGATTACATATTGCAGATCGATATATTTCCGGTGTGATTCCCACTTGGAGTCTTCCAGGTTTTTTGGAGCGCCTTCGGTGATCGAGGCATATGCATTGGTGCCATCTATAGGATATTTTCCCGGTGCAAGGGTGGTCAATTTATTGTCGCCTAAAAACTTAAATACTTTGTCCCACATCTCTTTATTTCCTTCGTATTGTCTTTTAAATTCAACGCTGTTTACTGATGGATCGGGTTTTAGCTTTAAATCTTTTGCCCATACCTGGCTTTTAAGCCATTTATTCGCTTTTTTAACTGAATCTGCAGATTGTGCATCAGCAAGCTTACTGGTAATAATTAAAATAAAAAGCAGCGCCAGTGTTTTAAAGTTTTTCATAGATATTTAAATCGGTGGCTAATTTATTTGCATACCAATATACAAGCAAACAAAACAAAATCAATAAAGTATAACTTTTTATTTACCCTGGTTAAATTCCAAATGTATATTCATAATGGTATATTCAAGCATTAATCGTTTGCCCGTTACCATGCTTCGAATACTCGACCTGTTATTGACCCTGGTTCATTTTATCATTATCGGTTTTAACCTGTTTGGCTGGATCTGGCAATCGACCCGGAAACTGCATTTCATTTGTATTATACTCACGGCATGTTCCTGGTTCATCTTAGGTATTTGGTTTGGAATAGGTTATTGCCCAATTACCGACTGGCAGTGGCAGATCAAGGAAAAGTTGGGTGAGTATCAGCTGCCCGGTTCCTTTATCAAATATTATGTTGATAAGATTAGTGGTAAATCGGTCAGTGCTTCCCTGATCGATATATTGACTGCAATATGTTTTTCATTGGCCGCACTACTTTCGGTATATGTCAATTTTATTAAGAAAAGGAAGTAGTCTCCGAAAAAAAGAGCATGTATTAATATAGATCAAACTTTCGCTATTTAACTTAAGATCAAGCAGATGGATTTTATATTTTTATTCTATTGGTTAAAATTATTGCTTTTTGTTAAATTATTATACAAAAATGGGCAATATCTATCTGATTAAAGCGTATAAGTTACATCCATTTATTAAAAAAGACTACTATAGCATTTTAAGCCTGCTACCGTTCTTTATAAATTCAGGGGGCAAATAAGCCAGTTCAAAAAGAATTCTTTATCATTTAAACCGGGTTGTCCGGTGCACAAAGCATGTAAGCTATTTACTTTTTTATATGCTCCAAATCCGCAGTAATTGTTAATTTAATATAAATTCTAAAAAACCAATTATGGAAACACAAACAATGAAAGCAACAAATTTAAAGCTCAAGGAGCTTTTTGTTGATCAGTTAAAAGACATTTATTGGGCAGAAAAGAAACTTGGAGAAACATTTCCTAAACTGCAGGAAGCAGCAACAACACCAGAGTTGAAAGACGCCTTTGGCAACCATCGCCAGCAATCAAAGACTCATGTTGATCGGTTGGAACAGGTATTTGGAATGATTAATGAAAAAGTTAACTCCACCAAGTGCCCTGCTATAGCCGATATTGTGGATGAGGGCGAGCAGATTATTGACGGAACAGCTAAAGGCACTGCACAAAGAGATTCAGGCCTCATCTTTGCTGGTCAAAAAGCCGAGCATTACAAAATAGCCACCTATGGCGGGTTGATTACATTGGCTAAACATATAGGGTATAATAATGCTGCAGATGTTTTAAAACCGATTCTTGCTGAAAATAAGGAAGCAGATGCCTTGTTGATGCGGATTGCCGAAAATAATGTCAATTATCAGTTAAACTAGAAATAAAACTTCAGTATTTTATTTCTGAATTAAATCTGAAAAACCAGTATTCATCAATGAGTACTGGTTTTTTTAGGCTTTAGCTTCAACTCTGCTTTTTAGATAGTCTGATAAACGTAAGGCTAATGCTACAAGAGTTAACGTTGGGTTGGGCGCACCTGCGGTGACATAACAGGATGAGCCTGCGACAAACAAGTTATTAATGCCATGAACTTTACAGTTGGCATCCACAACACCTAATTTCGGGTCATTGCTCATACGGGTGGTTCCCATATGGTGCCAGCCTCCGCCGGTAAATTCGGGCCAGCTATTATCATTTTCATCCTGAAGATATTCCATTAAACGTATACGTCCTTTTGATGCGATGCCCAACTGCTGGCCGATCAATTCATAAATGGTACGCATACTTCTTTTCTCCAAAGAGGTGAGTTCCCAATGCAGTATACTACGCGGCACGCCCAATGCGTCTTGCACGGTATCCAGTGTAATGCGGCTATTGGGGTTTGGAGCCTGTTCTATCCGTGTAAAAAGCTGGAAAGAACGGTATCCATTTTTGGAACTCCCTTTCTTTTCTGCTGCGTCAAACTTCTCCATATTCTTTTTCGTTTGCGCGGTATCTGCAGTCCACATATCTATAAATGCTGGTTGTTTCCTGGCAATATCCAAAGGTGTAAAGGAGGCTGTTCCGTTCAGTATTTTAAATTCCCGTTGTTTTTCTTCGCTGATGGCTAATTCGGCACGAGCTTTGGTTTTGCCATAATCTATGGCATATAACTTTAATAATTCCGGTTTAGCAAGCCACAATTCCGCCGACTTAATTTCAAGATGCTCCATAAAGTAACGCCCAACCAGGTCGTTACCATTACCCAACCCTTTTGGTAATTGTTTGTTAGATGCCAGCAATAACCTGGCATTTTGTATAGCACAACAGGCCATTACAAAATATTTGGCCTTTACGGTGTGTGTTTTGCCGGCAAAGTTTTTTACCGTGACCTCTTTTATGGTTGAAACATGCTCATTGGCCGCAATATTTGTCACATTGGCATAAGTATATAGGTGGATGTTTGCAGCATTAACGATTGCATCCTTATACTTTGTGCCAAAGCGGGTTGGAGGACTGAACTGCCACATTTTATTAAAAACTACCGCTTCGTTAAAGGGAAGCGAATCCAATGAGGGATCTTTTGCTTTCCAGTAGCTTTCATGATAATCATACGGGCCGAGGTCTAAATTCTTATGTGCCCTGGCATAAAATGGGTCAAGATCTTCGAGCTTTATGGGCCATCCGCTATGCGGCACCCAATCTCTTTTTTTAAAATCTATCGGGTCAAATGGAGAGCAGAAACCTGCCCAGTGCCCTGTTGTACCTCCAAAATAATGCAATCTTGCTGATTCAAGAGGATAGTATCGTTGCCCGGTTGTTTTTCCTTTATAAAGGTCCTGCATTTGGGCTTCATATTCAAAGCCTCCGCCTTCAAGCAGTATTACTTTATAGGGCGCGTTGATCCATTCAAGCGCCATACTGATACCGGCTGCACCGGCACCTATGATACAAATATCTCCCTCTATCAGCGTTTGATCGGGTATGTTTCTTGCATCAATATGCATGTCAGTAAAAGTTTAAGCGTTTAAAATGGAATACAATGCGCACTGGCGCGCCTCGGTTACTGAAAGCACCCATCCACCGGCCGTCACCGTTTTACCTGTTTTGAAATCCTGCTCCACTTGGCGCTCCAGTAATGTCCGGATCGATTTTTTATCTGCCGATATATTATTGCCCAAAAGCAATTGGGTCAACGTGGTTTTATTATTTTCAACAGGGAACTGTTTAGAATATGCATGGCCCGTTTCATTAATGGTTTTGACATCTACTAAATGGGAGAAAAATAATGGCTGAGCTATAACTTTATCGGTCGATGCTAAAGTACAGCCATCTGCAAACGGTAAGGTAAGCGCGATAGCCGTATAGGCAGATAGATGAATGAAAGTCCTCCTTTGCATAAATTTGGTTTATCTACGGAATCGTCGGGATATAAATGAATGCTATACCCGTAAAAAAGTTTTCTTTTGATACAGAAAATATAGAAACAACCATTTTACCATGACAAAACAAATTGCGCCAACTACCAGATTATAGGGATCGCCAACCAATTGGAGCAACCAATTGAATAATCCTTTGGTAGCGTATTCCCAATTTATAAATCTTCCTGAAATATAGATCAGGATAGAGTTCATACCAATCACTTTAAAAAAGAATGCCCATTTTTTATACCCCAGCACATCAATTACATAATAAAATAGCGCCATTAGCAATAAACTCAATCCCCCAACCTGTAACACAAATGAGCTGGTCCAAAGATTTTTGTTAATAGGGAAGTCGAGATTCCATATTTGTGCCAGTATCAAAAATATAATGCCTACAATGGCCAATCTTAATGCTTTACCCTGTGGCGTAGTTGAGGTCTTTTTTAAGGTGATGCCTGTCAGAATCCCCAACAAACCAGTACTAATGGCAGGGATGGTGGAGAATAGGCCCTCCGGATCATGTATGCCGAGATATAGCTTGCCGGGCAATATAGTTCTGTCCATATAAGAAGCAAAATTCCCCTCCATGGTCAGATCGCCGGCATGGAAGCCCGGTGCAGAGGTGAACTTCAGCAGCAGCCAATAGCCAATAATCAGGAACCAAAACCAGAATATTTGAAATTTCTCGGTTGAGTACAGGTAAATAATATTTGCAAACATATAGGCAATACCTATGCGCCCTAAAACGGATGCAAAGCGCATCTCATGTATGGGCTTGATATTTAGCCCATTGTTGTAAATAATCCCTAATAAAACGAGGATAAGCCCCCTTTTAATTACGCGAAGCAGTAATTGATTGCGTGTTTGGCCCTTCTCCAGTTCCCGTCCAACAGAAAATGGCGTTGATACACCAGCCATAAACAGGAAGAGCGGGAATATGAGATCATATAAATGAAAACCGTTCCATGCGGGGTGGGTTAATTGATTGGATATGGCAACAAAAGGGCTCCATTTGGTTGTATCAGCCAAAGTGCGGAATATCTCTTCGGCGCCCATGATCCAAAACATATCAAAGCCACGCAAGGCATCCAATGAATAAAGGCGTGTAGGTGTCTTCTGAAAATCGTCAGCCTGGTTTACAGCAGTCATAATTTAAATTGTGAAATGATTTTAGGATCATTTAAAAATAAAACTAAACATTTCGATCAATTTATCCGAATGCTCACGCTGCTATTTGTGTAGCAATTTTATTACAATTTGTAGCCTTCAATTTCACGGCCTATCGCATTTACCTCTTCATCGTTGTCAAAAAGTGGTATCTCGGTCTCGGGATCTAATTTAAGCCAGTGTGCTTCTGTATCCTTTTGGATCTTAACGTATTCCATTCCTTCTTTAAATATAGCATAGATATCTTCACCTTCGGGAAATACAGAATAAATGATCCCGTTTATCTCCAAATCAAATGGTTCATTCATCAGTTTAGTGTTTTTTCTTGTTGTTCATTTTAGCCTTTGTGCCGGCACTGTAGTTATAATCTTTTTTGTTGCTTGCCTTTTTTTCGTGGAAGGCTTCACCACGTATAACCTGGTCGTTTTTTGGTGGTTTTTCCTGCTTTACCACCTTTTTATCCTTTTGTTCAGTTACAATATTCAAGCCATCCGGCAGGTCATTAGCCGTTATTTTTTGACCGATGGTTTGTTCAATTTTCTTTACCAAAGTTAATTCCAGGTCTGTGGCCATAATGACTGATGATACTTCGGCGGAATCAGTGGTATCCTTTATCATCCGGTGAACAAAGGTCTCTGTATCTTCAGGTATTTCAAAATGGATCAATAATGATATTTCTTTAAGATCATGTGAACCGGGTAATTCATTCGCAATGATTAAAACTTTTACTTCTGATTGTTCATTAAATTCTTCTATAGATCCGAAACCTTTTGATTCAAACATCATTGGGTTCAATATAGCAACCTCATTTTTCATGGTTAACCGGAGATGGTTGTAAACCTTTTCGGCATTTAAGCGTGAACTTACAAATACTGCGGACTGTGCATTTTGATCAGCATCTTTAAGTAATAGGGTTAACAGGCTCAGCTTAGATTTGAAGTTTGGTATATGGTATAATACCTGGTGATATATTTCCGCTTTTGCTTCGCCCAAGTCGTCAGCCTCAATTAAAGCGGGCATATTCATAAACGGATTGATCATTTGCTGCAACTTACCATGCATTACTTCGGTAAATACAAGATGCTGACATTTAATGATGCTGTTGGCCAGTTCAGCCACGGGTAATTGTGCGCCAAGCCTTACGATCTCTGCGGCATCATCCACAACAAACATGATGATCTTATTAAGGTTTAAGCCGAGTTTTAAATAGATTGCCCGGGCCCTGTCAGGTGTGGCTACTACAATGTCGGCGCCATCTGCCAATGCATCCATCTGAGCCTGCATTGATGGCTCAGTATATAAACCGACTACACGTATGCTCGCATTTTTATTTAAAAGCTCAAATTGAGCAATAACCTCTAATACCTTATCTTTATTGGGTACCAGGATTAGCGCTCTTGGGGCCTCTTCAAAGCCATACTTTAAACGCATCAGTACACCTAATATATAAGCTGTGGTTTTACCACTGCCTTCGGGGGCGACAGCTATAATATCCTGCCCGCCAACTATCCGCGTCAGCGTTTTTATCTGTATTTCCTTTGGCGCAAAGTATCCTGCTTCGGTTACCGAACGCACTAATTGTTTATTAAGTTTTGATTTATCTGCCCACACAAGCGTTATGTATTTAATTGAGTGCAAAGGTAGGCTTTTTTTAAGTCTTGAGTTTTAAGTCTTAAGTTGGGAGACCTCAAGGCGATTATTGATAAATAATCCACTCAGACTTAAAACTCATAACTTAATTACTTCGGACTTTAAAAACTACCTTTGCAGCTTATACAAAATAGATAATGATCAAAAAAGCGCTGGAAAATCTAAAGATCCAGGAACTGAACGAAATCCAGCATGCATCCCTTAACGTGGTTAATGAAAGGGATATGATCCTGCTTTCGCCAACCGGTTCAGGTAAAACATTAGGTTTTTTGCTTCCGGTATTAAAACTTTTGCGTGAAGAGATACCGGGTGTGCAAGCGCTTATATTGGTTCCATCACGTGAACTTGCTTTACAAATAGAACAGGTATTCAGAACAATTGGTAGTGGCTTTAAAGTGAATTGCTGCTACGGCGGACATGATACAAAAATAGAAAAGAATAATTTTTCACAACCTCCTGCGGTTTTAATAGGTACACCGGGCAGGATAGCCTGGCATTTGCGAAGAGAAAGTTTTAAAACGGATAAAATACTTACCCTGGTGCTTGATGAGTTTGATAAAGCCCTGGAATTTGGCTTCCAGGAAGATATGGATTATATCATCAGGCAGTTAACTGTTTTAAAAAAGAGGATATTAACATCAGCTACAAAGATGGACGATATTCCGGATTTTGTCCGGATAAATAATCCTATTGAGCTCAATTTTTTAGATAAAGATACCAGCGCTTCCGGGTTAAAACTAAAAGCAGTAATAGCAGATGCCGCAGACCGGCTGGATGCTTTATTTGCCCTTATCTGTCGAATCGGGAATAAAGCAACGCTCGTGTTCTGTAATCACAGGGAAGCGGTAGAGCGTATCAGTGAATTGCTTTTGGAAAAAGGGGTAATACACGATGTTTTTCACGGAGGAATGGAGCAGCCTGATAGAGAAAAAGCATTAATAAAATTCAGAAACGGGAGCAGTCAATTACTGATCACTACAGACCTTGCCTCGCGCGGTCTGGACATACCCGAAATAGAATTTATTATTCATTACCAGTTGCCTCACACTAAAGAGGCTTTTTTGCACCGGAATGGACGCACCGCGCGGATGCACGCTAATGGAACGGCCTACCTGTTACTTAGCCCTGACCAACATCCGGATTTTTTGGGCAATGTGCCGGAAATTGAAAAACTACCCGGGAAAATCGTGCTTCCGAAGTCAACTAAATGGGCTACTTTGTATATTGCTGCCGGTAAAAAGGATAAGATTAATAAGGTAGATATAGTTGGCTTGTTGCTCCAAAAAGGCAAACTAAATAAGCAGGAGCTGGGATTGATAGAGGTATTAGACTATTCATCCTATGCTGCTGTTGACAAGAAAAGTGTAACGAAAACCGTTGAATTAGTCAGGAATGAAAAGATCAAAAATAAAAAGATAAAAATTGAAATTGCAAGGTAAAATATATAAAGGGAGATTATGAGCAATAACGATATAATGAAAAAACTGCGCGTAGCGCTGAAACTCAGGGATGATGATATTGTTCACATTTGCAGCCTGGTTAATTTTAATACCACAAAAACCGAATTAGGCGCTATTTTTCGGGATAAGGAACACCCGAATTTTAAGCCCTGCGGCGATCAGTTACTACGGAATTTCTTAAATGGGTTGATCATTTATAAGCGCGGGCCGATGGAGAAAAAGCCTGTAGAGAAAAAACAGGATCAATAAATGCTGGATATTCTATTCAGGGACGAATACCTGATTGCTATCAATAAGCCGCATGACCTGCTGGTGCACCGATCGCCGATAGCTGCTGATGCCGAAGAATTTGCCTTACAATTATTGCGCGACCAGGTAGGCCAGAAGGTAAACCCGGTACACCGGCTGGACAGAAAGACGGGTGGGGTGTTATTGTTTGCATTCAGCAAACCTGTTGAAATAGCAATGCAAAAGCAATTTTCCGAAAATCTTGTTAGTAAGAAATACCTTGCCATTGTTCGGGGTCATACATTAGATAACGGGGACATTGATTATCCACTAAGAAAAGAAAACGGGACATCGCAGGAAGCTTTTACCACTTATCGCACTGTAAAACGTGCGGAACTGGATGTTGCTTTTGGTAAGCATCCAACATCAAGATATTCCTTAGTTGAAGCCACGCCAGCAACCGGGCGAATGCATCAGTTAAGAAAACATTTCAGCCATATTTTTCATCCCATCATTGGCGACCGTACGCATGGCTGCAACAAGCAGAATAAACTGTTTAAAGAGAAATGGGGGATGAGTACCATGCTATTGCATGCCTCATCCTTAACATTTATGCATCCTATTAGTGGAGATTGTATCGCAATTGAAGCGCCCTTGCAGCAGGAATTTATAAGGATAATGGAGTTGATGGAGTGGTAAGATTAATGCCTTGAAACTTCCTTTTGTATCAACCTGTATCTCCCACTTTTTATCATCTTCTGTTCTTCAGGTGAAAAGGGTTCCCTTCCGCCAAAATCCTGTACCCAATAATGATCAATTACTGAAACACCTACTTCTTTGAAGGATGGGTTCATCAGGTTTCTGCAATGGCCCTCACTATGCAGCCAGCCGTTCATCACCTCGGCTATACTCATTTGGCCCTGTGCTATATTTTCGCCTGCTGTATAGCTTTTGTATCCCTTATAATTGTATCCCGCCGAAACAATACGGTCTGATGCACTCTTGCCATTCTTGCCGGTGTGACTAAAATAGTTACGCTCAGACATATCCAGCGCGTGCCCGCGTGCCGCATCCTCTAATTGATCATTCCAGGTTAAAGGTGGGGCAGGCGGCATAAAAGTATGTCCGCAATTGCAGCCCTTTCGCCGGGCAAGGTTAATACGGTCAAGAAATTCCTTTTTAAAATGATCTTCAGTAATGCGCGGTGGCTCAGCCGGAATGCAGGCTAAAAAAATGATTAACGCAGTTATCCCTCCAAAAAACAATCTCTTCATATCAATAAGACATATAAACAGACAGCAGGTTTAAATTATTGTGATATTGTAAAATTAATAATGATCAGCCCGGTGTTTATATTTAACTCTCTGTCGCCATGAGCCACGCCGTTTGCGTCTGTAAAGAAGGAGTAAACTTATGGTTATTAATGTAATAACAAGTATCAGTATTACTATAACGCTTGTCTTTTTGATGAGTTGGCTCTGTAGGGTTTTCTGTTGCTTATTGTATAAAGTTTTTTTTTGACCTGCTGTAATGAATCTTTAGTGTTCAGTTTAGCCATTAGCCTTGCTTCTTCATCTCTTTTTATACTGTCATCAATTGCATTATGCCTTTTTATGGCAATAGAAGCTTTTGTGTAATTCTTCATCACATTATACAACAAAGCGTAGTGAAGCTGCACTTCTGACTCCTGCTTCGGATAATGCTTTTCAGAAGAGATCGTCAGCGCTTCGTTCAAGTCCCGCATAGCCAGGGTATAATCTTTGATGTCTGTTTTGATGGATGATAGTTCTATCAGCGAAGCGATAATATTCGGATTATCATTTTTGGCTCGCGAAAGTGTATTTGATTGTAAAATGAACCATTTTGCCTGCGGATATTTGTGCTGGGCATGATACACTTTAGCCAGAACATCAAAACTTAATTGCAAGCCGGTGGTGTCGTTATATCTTGAGTATAAGTGAATTGCCGATATGGTGTTGCTGATAGCCTCATTTTGATAGATACGCCGCTGTTTTTTATTACTTATCGTATCGTACTTTAGATATTCGGATGCGATTTGAGTATATATTGGCGCTTTAAGCGAATCATCAATGATTGCATTAAGTTCTTGCTTCAGGCTATCTAATTTATTAGACCCGGCTTTGATCTGATTCTGTTCGCTTAAGTCTAAACTGTCAATCTTATTTACGGCTGCCAAGAGTGTATGAAAGCAGAATAACAGAAAAAATAATAATAAAAGCCTTTTTGTGTAAGGTATAAACATATCTACAAGATTGATAAACACCTATTATCAAACCTTATGCCTGCATTACTGAATGGTCTATAAACTAAGTCAAAGTTGATTTAAAGCTTACCAGAGGTAATTTTGGATAAAAATAAAAATAATACATTGCAGGGTACAGTATAGTAAATAGTACAATAAATCCCCAAAAAATCTACTTTACAAGGTTTTCATAATCATTAATAAACCTGTTGAACCATCCGGTTCGTAACAAAAGGTTAAATAAAGTTATCCCTATTGCGGCACATAACATACCTGCAAGCACATCCAGAATGTAGTGATGGCTTAAATAAACCGCTGAAAACCATATCCCCGTCATCACGATAGCAAAAAATATATTTACCAGGCCCAGCTTGTTTTTTAATCCGTAGTATAAAACAATTACCGGGTAGGAGGAGTGCAATGATGGCATGGCGGCAAATACGTTGGACCCTTTTGCATATATTGATTTGAATATACCGACGTGAAAACAGGTGTCAAACTTTACTAATCCACCTGTATTACCGGCAGTAAGAGGATGAAAATTAAAGCCGTGATACTGTATATACCATGGCGGGGCAGCAGGATAAACGTAATAGACAATAAATCCTAAAAAATTGACTAAAACAAATGTCAGAGAAAACAGCAGGAACTGTCTTCTCCTTTTTGAAAAAAATAGATAAGCCGCAAATGCAAGGGGCACAGGTATCCAGCATAAATAGAATATACCAGCCATTATGTCCAGAAAAGTGCGTCCGTTTATCTGCCAGTATTCATTCGGGGTAAGCAGTTTGTTTTGAAAATGAATACCGAAAAGATGCTTTTCGAAATTATAAAGATCTGCTATGTGTACTGCGTTATAATCATAATTAGGGAATGCCTTCATATAATCAAAAATGATCCAGTACACAATGAATATGGAAAAGCCGAGTATGAACTTCCTGGTTATTGGAGATAAGTAATAAGCGCAATTAAAGATCAATAGCAATACAACCTGATCTGATTTAAAACCCACCAGGAAAGCGGAGAATAACAAATAAGCAAATGATACCAGTGAAACAACAACTACAGATTTTAAGGTAACTGTATTGCCATGGTACACATCACTGCCCATGTTATTTTTTGATAAAGTCTGAACGGAATATCTTATCCCAAAACGGTGAACTGACACCATACCCTTTATCGGGATCCTGGTAGTGATGCAGCATGTGGTGTTGCTTTATTTTTTTCCAGATGCTTCCTTTAAAGTTAAAGTGGTGTATGGCATAATGTGAGAGATCATAAAAAAGATACCCCAATATAAAGCCGGGAAAAAAACCGAAAACATAATTAACCGGTAAAATGGCTTTAAACCCAAAATAAAAAAGCGTAGCCAAAGGGATACTCACAGAGGGGGGCAATACCAGGCGTTTAGCGTCGCTTGGGTAATCATGATGAACGCCGTGAAAAATAAAGTGTATTCTTTGCGCCCAGGGTTTATTGGCAGGCACATAATGAAATACGAAACGATGCATTATATACTCAACAAATGTCCATATAAAGAGGCCCAGCATGAATAACCCGAAAAAAGCGGACAACTCTATATTATCGATAAACAAAGCTCTGTAAACACAATATATTATAACCGGCATAAATATATACACCGGAACAAGGAAATGTACTTTTGACAAAGCTTCCAAAAAACTGCTTTTAAACATTCTCACAGACTCCTGTGAATTGGAAACATATTTCTTTTTCATCACTTCAGGGTTTAAAACGTTCAACTATTTCTCTGCCTGTTGTCGGATCGGAACCTTTAACTTCTACGTATGAAACATTCGGAAGCCAGAAGGAACCACCATCAATTTTAACAAAAATACGGCTAAGCATAACCTGCTTTTGCGCAATTAGTGCGAATATATGATATTTTCCATCTCCTGCCTTCATTAAAGTGAGCGGAAATTTTTTGTATGACACAAATCTGATATCATAATTGCCGTTATTTAACGCCCTTGCAGTTAAACCATATGCAAATTTACGTTGAATATAACTTAATTCCTTCTTTTCGCCATTTTCAGCATATCTAATCCAATAAACTTTTACAGGTTCATCAGCATCCAGCTTGCCATTGTTAGCTATATTAAGATCATAAATTATGGTATTTACATTAGATGTCCGTTGTAAATAAAACAGTCTTTGGCTACTTACAGGTGGAACAGGATAATCAATTTTTCCTCCTGAATCAGGCCCGGCATTTTTGGTTTTTACTGCCCCATAAGAAAATGCTAAGGCAGACAGGTAAAAAAACAATAAAAGAGGTATTCGCATTAAAAAAGGATATTATTTATAAATTTTTCTTCTCCAAAGCCTTTTTGGCATCCATTAAACGTTTGAAGGCAGTTACATTAGTTAGAATAGCAAGTGCAACTATTGGAAAGGTGAAAATAGACATGGTTTCGAATATGTGAAATTTGATACCGGGAACATACAATTTGTAATTGCCACCGATGTATAATGAAGTAACGCCACACAGCATGGCGAACAAGCCAAGGGTAATTACCCTTTCAGGCCTTTGCATTAAACCACCTTTGATGTCCACGCCCAGGCCTTCGGCACGGGCCCGAACATAACTTACCATCATTGAACCGATCAGCGCGATAAAAGCGAATATAGAACTCAGGAAATAATGATGTGCAACAAGATAATAGCAAATGCCTAAAAACATGATCAGCTCACTGTAACGGTCAAGTACCGAATCATATAAAGCGCCAAAGGTAGATTTCATGTTGCCAAGCCTTGCCACCTGTCCGTCAAGCATATCAAACAAACCGGCAAAGAGGATCAATGCACCCGCCCAGCCCACATAGGTTAAGTCGCCCCGGTTACCTTCTTCTGCACCAATAATGAATATTACCGCTACACCTACATTAAGCACAAAGCCTATAGAGGTAACTACATTGGGCGTGAGGCCCAATTTTATCAATATCTTAACAAATGGATCTATAACTTTATATATCCCTAATTGAAGATTGGTACGTAATGATGTTTGATGTGCCATAGCTGCAACAAGTTTTTGTTATACAAATGTAATTAAAAGTTGAAATCTGCCCTTGCACGAATACCCCATTTAGCTACATCCGGATTATCTAAATAGGTAAACCGTCTCACTAAATCAACCCTTATAAATTTAAAAATATTTTCAACACCAACGCTACCTTCAATATATGGCGTATGCCCTAAGGAGTAAGT
>FTJA01003355.1_pt4 | contig 16737 bp, 7 predicted proteins | sample 1689021 | NCBI WGS metagenome assembly FTJA01 (sample SAMEA3914874, study PRJEB12502) | metagenome | biome: forest; material: soil | place: Canada | collected 2011-07-03 | depth 0.3 m | reverse complement strand
GCCAGCCATCGCCATTAATATCAGCTACTGCCGCTCCAAGCCCGTAGGTAAGGTCTGAGCTGCTTATTCCCGCTTGTTCGGTTACATTTTTAAAAAAGCCATTATCGTTTCTATACAATCTAACACCGTTTAAAGAATTTGATTTTTTTAATATTGCAGCTGTATTTACCTCGTCCAGCACGGGTAACTGAATAGGGCTATGATTTAATAAAAACATATCCAGATCGCCATCTCTGTCGTAATCAAAAAAAACGGCCTGGGTACTGTATCCGGCATCTGCTAATCCATACTGCTGCGCTTCTTCGGTAAAATGAGGAATTCCATCTTTATCATTTCCCTGGTTAATAAACAGCTGGTTTTCGCGCTTTTCAGGTCTTACATTTCCTGAGTAACAGATATACATATCCAGCTTGCCGTCCCCGTTAATATCAACCATGGTTACCCCGGTCTTCCAGGGGCCCGGACGGCCGGCCACATTTGCAATAGCTGTGATATCCTCGAACTGCATATGCCCCTTATTAAGGTACAGTTTATTATCAGTCATATTACCGGTAAAATAGATATCCTGCAAGCCGTCCCCATTCAAATCTCCTATCGCTACTCCCCCGCCATTGTAAAAGTATTCATACATCAGCACATTGGTATTTAATCCCTCGGCCAACGTATTATTAAAATCCACATGAGTTTGTTCGGGTGATAACAAGGTAAATAAAGGATTACTATTGTCGCTGGCAGCTTCCTTGTTTTCTGCCGGATGATTACAACCGGTTGATGTTATCATTCCTATAATAAGCAGTTGAAAAAATAATTTAATGTTTGTATTCACTAATTTCCTGGCTTAAATTTCAATAATGTGTTAAAATATAAAAGAATGCCGGCATTGCAACCGACATTCTTCACACTAAATATAATCAACTAAATATAAATTGCTGAACTCTTATTAATAACCTGGATTTTGAACCAGTTTATTGTTTTTGTTAATCTCGTCTCTACTAATAGGCGGAAAATAAAGCTTGTCATTCCATGTACGATTTTCAACTCCGGGGTCTATCTCTTGCACCGTATAGGTGTAGCTGAAATTATCGGTGCTATATCTGTAAACACTCACCGATTTTCCAGGCTTTAATGTGCCTGTAATCTTTATGATCTTCGCTTTATTGCCAAGAGTTACCGGAGCAATCATCCAGCGCCGCGCGTCATAGAACCGCTGTTCTTCAAACATCATTTCCACATTACGTTCATTTCTGTATCGTTGTTTAAGCGCAGCGCCCACATCTGTAATTGCAGGCATCCCTGAGCGGAAACGGATTTTATTAAGCCAGTTCTGGGCTTCCGCGTCTTGTCCTAATTCAATACAGGTTTCTATATAATTGAACACGACTTCGGTATACCTTATCAAAGGTGATGGCACTTCCGACCGGGTGTTCTGATCGACGATAGCCGGGTTAGGGTCCATAAACTTTCTGATAGCATAACCGGTGCGGGTTCCGTTCCAGTTTTCAATAGGGCCATTTCTTGTATCCAAACCAAAATAAGTTACAGGATTGGCAGAACTGCCCGTTTGATAGGTTCCCATTTGTATTTCATTGTAAGGATCTATCCCTGCACCATCCGCCGTACGTGGTTTCCATGGTGCCCCATCATATAAAACGGATGCATATAAACGGGGGTCCCTGTTTGTATAGGGCGCCGACGCTTCGGCAGCGTTATTCCAGTCGAATGGCGTGCCGTCCATCATTTCATAATCATCTACCATATTTTGGGTAGGCTCGCTTGCCGTCCAGCCATGGTATCCGTTGGGACCGTTGTTTCTGCCGTACCAGGCCCCCCCTTCATCTTTAGTATTGCTAAAGTACCTGGCAAATATTATCTCTGCTTCGCCGCCATTCCTTGATAAGTAAGAGTTTTGATAGTTTGTAAATCCAGCAGTTGCGGTAGCAGGGGCAGATAAATTAAGCATGTAGCCATAAATTCCTAAATTCATTACCGCTTTTGCAGCATCTTGCGCCGCTTGCCAGCGGGCTGTGCGATCTCCGCTCAGATAACCTAATAATTCCGGGTGAGCAAACCCGGCAATAACACTTGAATTTGCTTTTGCAGTTGGTATGTCATGCAAATCGCTGGCTGCATATAACAGCACCCTTGCCTTTAGGGCCAGGGCAGCATCACTTGTTGCACGTCCTTTTGCTATCGTTTTACCTTGTAACAGGCCGGCAGCTGCATTCAGATCACTTACTATAAAATCAACACATTCTGCGTAGGTATTCCTGGCGACAGTAAAGTCAGGGCTATTGAGCGTATAAGACGCTTTTATAATTGGAACGCCCCCATAGTAGCGCAGCATCTGATTGTAGAAATATGCCCGCATAAAATACGCTTCGCCCTTCAACCTGTCAACTAATGTCTTATCAAATGCTGCAGTGGCAAGATGCTCTAATGAAAGATTACATTCCCTGATCCGGGCGTACATTTCATTCCACTCATAGGTGTTGTTCACCCATCCCAAATGAGAGGGGCTTATATTGGCCTCCATTATATCCTGCTTTCCAAAATTATAGAGCGCATTATCAGTAATACAATCCATGCTTTCCCCGTTCAACTCCGCATCATGCAGGCCGTTATACATCTCAGTTACAAAAGCTTCGGAAAGGTTGGGATCTGCCCAGGTGACATCCGCTGATGCTTGATTGACTGGTTTCGTACTCAAAAAATCTTTTTTGCACGATGTAAGCAGCGCTCCCGATACAATTATTATTATTGAAATATTTCTTATAAATGTTTTCATATCGTTCAAATTAAAATTTTACACTTACGCCCATATTAATGACTCTTGCCTGCGGATAATAGTGACCATCTGAAGAGGTGGATTCAGGATCATAGATATTTTCTTTGGCGAACGTTAACAGGTTAAGACCATTTGCATACACCCGAAAATTGCTTATACCAATTTTCTTAGTTAGTGAAGACGGGATAGTATACCCTAACTCAACATTTTTAAGGCGGATATAATCCGTATTGAGTAACCAATAGGTATTCCCACTAGAAAAATACTGGTTATTTCTATCAACAGTGCGTGGTGCTGTGGTGCTTGGGTTATCAACCGTCCAGCGATGATCGTAACTGTATTGCAAAAAGTTACCAATAGTTCCTGATTCTGTTTGCAGAAAAAGTTGCCCGCCGGTTGCGCCCTGTAATAAAACAGTTAAATCAAAGCCTTTATATTGCAAACCGAGATTAAAACCGCCCTGGAAGGTAGGCTGGTTAGTTTTATCATTCCTTACCTGGTCATCTCCATTAATTTTACCATCACCATTGATATCTTTAAGTTTCATGTCGCCAGGACGAAGGCTACTGGCGCCGACGCCACTGTAATCAACCTTATTGGCGTCAATTTGTGCCTGGGTAGAGAATATGCCATCATACACGTAATAAAGTGCACTTCCTATTGGATGTCCCGTAGATCTTTGCCAGGCCGGCGCTCCGGGAGTTTCAGACCAGAAATCGATTTTATTTTTGGCATACCCACCATTAACACCTACGTTATACCTCAAATCACCAATCTTATCATTGTAATTGAATTGAAATTCCCATCCTCTGTTGCTCACCTTCCCGATATTTACCGGTGGCAGCAGATTTGCCATACCTGTTGATGCAGGAATGGAAGCGGTATTAAACCATAATATCCCGGTACGTTTGTTTTGGAATACGTCCAGCACAAAATTTAGTTTTCCGTTAAAAAGACTACCGTCCAAACCAATATCAATATTATTGGCTACTTCCCATGTGAAATTTGGATTTGGTACCACATTTTCCGACAAGGTCTGGGCCGGTGCTCCATTAATTATATAGGAACCAACATTGTACAATGGAAGATAGGCGTACTCATCCAAGGTATTTGTAACAGGATTAATAACATTGTCATTACCCATTTTACCCCATGATGCGCGTAGTTTTAAAGAACTGATAAACTTTATATTGTCTTTAAAGAAATTCTCTTCCGAAATTCTCCACCCGGCCGATACCCCCGGAAAGAAACCAAAGCGATGAGTTTCCGGGAACATATAAGAACCATCTACGCGCCATAAAAACTCAGCTAAGTATTTTTCTTTATAATTGTATCCGGCCCTGCCAAAATAATTTAAACGTGCTTTTTCCCAGCCGCCGCCATAGTTACCGATCTCCGAGCTACCGCCCCAGGACAATTGGTCGATAGCCGTTGAGTTGAAATATTTACGGGAAGCACCAAAATTGCTATCATTTGATTTTTCTTTGGTTACCCCTGCAAGCAATACAATATTATGACTGCCGAAACTATGATCATAACTTGCTATTCCTTCAAGCATGCTGCTCAACTGGTCATCAGAGCCCTGACTTAGATTTGCCTGGGCAGGCCCGCGGGCAACTTTGGTAAGCACAGGGATACCATTTGAATCCTTGGTTACATTATCCCAGCTGTATACATACCATGGCGTTTGCCAGCTCTTAGTTTGTTGCATATATTTATCAAGAGCTACATTTCCTGTAAATTTTAACCCCGCTATTCCCGGAACGGAAATCTCAAGCTTCCCGTTTGTCTGTAGATAGTACCGTGTATCTTTATTATACCCGGTTTGGTTGGTCGTGATCAATACCGGTTGCTGGCCATTTTCGATATCGGGCCCGGGCAAACCATTTGGCCAGTAAGCGGGTCTGTACGGATAACCACGCATTAACATTCTGAATATATCACTGGCCCCTCCTCCATTGGGGAAGAAACGGTTTTCCTGGCGGCCTGATACACCAAAAGAAGTATTGACATATTTGTTAACCTTTGCGTCAAGGTTTAAGCGCAAATCGTATTGCTTGTACCCGGTAGCAGAGTTTTTGTAATATGCGTCCTGGTTTTCGTATCCTATTGAGGTAAGGTACTTCACATTTTCCGAACCACCTGATAATTGCACGTTTTGACGTGATTGAGGGGACCAGTCTTTTAAAGTGGCTTTAAACCAGTCTGTATTGGGATGCCCCCAGGGATCAGAGCCATCAGCAAATTTTTGAAAATCAGAAGGTTGAAATGTAGCCGTTGTAGTAGCTCCGTTATCCGGCCTGGTAAAGCTTCCGGTTGTTTTAAACGCAGCAGAGGCAGCGGTCCAATACTGTGAGGGTAACCCATATAGATCTATTTCGTTGACCATCGTAGCATACTCGGTTGAATTAGCCATTTTGGGTAAAAGAGTAGGTTGGGCAAAACCATAGTTGTAAGTATAAGAGAGCTCAGGCTTGCCTATTTTACCATGCTTGGTAGTAACCAAAATAACACCATTAGCCGCCCTTGCCCCATAAATAGCAGCAGAGGCATCTTTTAACACAGATATGCTTTCGACATCAGCCGGGTTTATCCGGTCGATATTCGTTTGCCCGGCAGGAGCCGGAACCCCGTCTATAACGATCAGTGCATCGTTATTACCTAAAGTATTAGTACCACGTATACGGATTGTTGAACCATCATAGCCAGGTTCGCCGCTCGCGTTCATCGCAATAACACCCGGCATACGCCCTGCTATGGAGTTTGAAAGGTTTATAGCTGGTGATTTTACTAATTCTTCTCCCTTAACTGAGGCAACAGATCCGGTAACAGTTACCTTCTTTTGGACGCCATAACCAACAACGACAACTTCATTTAATCCTTTTGAAGATGATTGTAACTTAACATTGATGGTGGTTTTACCATTTACCGGTACCTCTATTGTATTATACCCAACATAGGATATAATTAATGTGACATTGTCAGGAACCATTAGTGCAAAGTTTCCCTTTACATCTGTCAGCGTTCCGTTATTGGCATCTTTAACTTTTACTGAAACGCCAATCAACGTTTCTCCGGTTGCCTGATCTGTTACTTTTCCTGAAATTCTTATCAGCGCATTTTCTTTAAGTTTTGCGCTATTTATTATTGCAAATTTTGCTTTTTCAATATTGGAAGTGCTGGCAAAAGAAAAACTCACAAATACTAAAGCGATTAATATTTGGCCTAACGCTACTTTAAAGATCTTGAGCAAATTTACAGTCCTATGTAAATTGTATTCCATATTAGCTTATTTTTAATTAATTAACATTTTATGCACACTATAAAATCAAGATAATTTAGGGGATAATCATTTTATGGTTTTGCCCCTTCTGTTCCGGGGTCAGTTAAGCTTATTTATCATACTCATTGGTTTTTTAGGTTTATATATTAAATTAAAATTGGTTCAATTAAGCAGGGGCTATAGGCAAAACCGGCTATCCTGTTATTTAATTATTAAAAGGATAGGTTTATCAATTTCTGTTATTCCTAATACTATAGCCGACAAACCTGCGTTGATCTGTTGAGTATTACTATGACATTTTGATAGTATAAAAAAATAAATGTATTTACAACATTTATAATTGGTTGCACTAAGATGAGTATAATAAGCACTACCAATGAGGGGCAAACTCACACAAATCGAGGGTGTAATTCGTAAAATGGAGCTATTTTAACCGATTCCTGCAGTTTACTTATTAAAAATTAATTTTTGGTTTTTAGCTTTACAGCACTCCTGGTAATGCTGGCATGAAAAGGAACACGGAATTTCTTTATATATTCAGAAGGGTTGATTCCAAATAACTTACTGAACTGTTCTCTAAAATATTTAGGATCATTAATGCCCACTTTATAAGCTGCTTCAGAAATGGTACAATCTGTACTAAGGAACATTTCAGCAGCTTTCCTGAGCCGTATAAATCTTATAAAACCATTGGCTGATTGCCCGGAAATAGATCTGATCTTTTTATAAAGATTAGAGTGGCTCATCCCTATCTCATCAGCCAAAGTTTTAATGCAAAAATCGCTATCGGTTAGGTTATCTTCTACAACTTTGATACATTCTGCCAAAAACTCTTTATAATCTGCCGGGATCTTGAGATCATTTGATTTCAAGGTTATTTCATTATAAAAATATTTTTGAAGGTTATTCTTACTCTTTAATATACCGTTAACACGGGCAACTAATAATTCTTTTTCAAATGGTTTACTTATATAGTCATCTGCTCCGCCTTCTATTCCCTTAAGTTTAATTTCAGGCGATGAACTCCCGGTCAACAGCAAAACCGGGATATGACTTAATGCCGGGTCTTCTTTAACTCTGCTGCAAAGTTCTATACCACTTAAGCCCTGCATCATTACATCGCTGATTATGATATCCGGCAGAAATTGATACACCATATCTAAGCCTTCAGAACCATTGGCAGCCTCAAAAATTTCAAAATCAGCAGAAAAAATTTGTTTTAAATATTGCCTGATCTGTGTATTATCCTCCACAATCAACATAGATTTTGATTCAAAATTAAGCGGAGCCGATTTTTTGCTTTTAACAAAATTTGAATCTTTATTATTTTGAGGTATCTCCTCATAACTTTCAATAAGCTCATCTAAAAACACCGAGGTTTCTGCAACATCTTCAAAAATAAAATTAGGCATTAAATGTTCCTTACCTTTTAATAAACTAACCTTAAAGGTGGTACCAACCCCCTTTATACTTTGGTAACTGATATGGCCTTTGTGGTTTTCAATAAACATCTTCACAAGATAAAGGCCAATGCCAAATCCTCCATTCAATTCATTTTGTACCTGGTAAAATTTATTAAATAATTGTTCACCTATAGTCTCATCTATACCGCGCCCGGAATCTTTTATTTCTATGTTAACTAACGTGTCAGTTTCATATATCCAACAATTTACCGTTCCCCGATCGGGTGTAAACTTTAATGCATTTGATATTAAATTAAATAAAGCGATTTCTATCTTTTCCCTGTCCGCAAATACCTCGATAATTTCAGCCTCGCTAAAAAAATCAAACCGGATACTCTTACTTTTTGCCTGATGACTGAAACATAAAAAGACCTCCTTAAATAAACGGACAATATTTAACTTTACTATTTTAAGCCTGTCAGCTTCACTATCAGCTTTTCTGAATAGTAATAATTGATCAACCAAACTTAACAGTCTGCGCGAATTTCGGTAAACTATATGCAGACTACTTGTGTCACTGCTTTTTTCTTCCGGACCAAATAGCAATTCTTTAACCGGATTTATAATCAAGGTCAGCGGTGTCCTGAATTCATGAGAGATATTTGTAAAGAAAGACAGTTTCCGCTCATTAAGTTCTTTCTCTTTTTCAGCAGACATTTGCGCTATTTTCACTTCATACTTTAACCTGGCCTGTTTATTACGATATAGTAAATAATAATAAATGAGTGCGGCCGTTACTAAAAAATAGCTTAAAAATGCCCACCATGTTTTATACAAGGGTGGTAGAATTTTTATTTTTAAAGAAGCATAATTATCAAACCATACACCATCCTGATTGGCTGCTTTTACTTTAAATGTATAATCGCCGGGGGGAAGATAGCGGTAAGTAACAGATCTTTGATTTTTAACATAATTCCAATCTTTTTCCAATCCAACCAGTTTATAGGCAAATTGGCTTTTTTCGGCATAAGCATAATTTAAAGCTACATATTGTATTGAGAAAACTGATTGATCGGGTTTTAACGTAATCTGAGATGATTCATTAATAACCTCACTTAATATATTATCTTTCCGACCAAGTTCAACCTCTTTGCCAAATAACTGAAGATCTGTGATTAAAACTTTTGGCTTAAACAGGTTTTGTTTGACTTGCGCGGGATAAAAAATATTATAACCTTCAGTTCCGCCAAAAACCATAAACTTGTTTTTACTGCAATATACAGATGAACCCGGGTTAAATTGACCTGCTTGTAATCCATCTGAATTATCATAATTGATAATCTTATTTGTATGTGTATCAATGCGGGATAATCCCTTATTAGTACTTATCCAAATATTACCTGCCTCATCTTTTTGTATCGCATTTACAGTATTGTCCGCTAGTCCATCTTTTTCTGTATACCGTTTAAATTTTTTGTTTTCATACAGAACAAGGCCATCTCCTTCTGTCCCAATGTAAAGATTTTCATTTTTATCTAAATACAAAGAGTATATAAAGTGCCCGGGCAAATATTTTTCAGACTGGGCCCGACTAAAATAATTAATAAACTTATTTTGATTTTTTATATAATATTTAAGACCAGAGGCATGGGTCCCTACAATCAGATTTCCATATTTATCTTCAGCAAGGGCACGAATATAGTCTGAAGAAATGCTGCTATTTTGCGGATTATAGTTAATAAACTTATTACTACCTGCGGGTAATAAACTTAATCCCCCGCCATTCGTTCCAATCCATAAGTTATTTTTTGAATCTTCGAGAATCGCTCTTACATCGTTTAAACTGATGCTTGTCGGATCATCTGTTTTATGAATGAAATTAGTAAAGGAATCAGTCCTTTTATTATATCTGAAAAGTCCGTGTGAATAAGATCCAAACCACAATGTATTTGAATGGTCTTTATACGCACAAAGTATATTATTATCAGTTAATGAACCTTTTTGCCCGTTTGCCCTATAATATTTTACAACCTCACCATTCAGGTTTTTTTTATATATTCCATCACCATCGGTTCCCAGCCACAAGTAACCTTCATCATCTGCACACATGCCGGAATATCTTAAAAAACTAATACCATAAGCATCCGTTAATTTATTCTGAAACTTTTTAAACTTTTCGGGGACGCTGCTTAGCATGTAAATACCATCACCGTATGTTCCTGCCCAAATATTTTTATCACGGTCCTGGAATAAGGTTTGCACAGTTCGGGCTGTTATACTATAGTTATCTTCGGATTTCACCGGATCAATAGTCACTTCTTTATATGATGACTTTTCTGCTTTTTCAAGATCTATATTATACAAACCTCCATCATGAAGACCAACAAGTAAATTTTTATGATCGTCCTCCAGAAGAGAATAGAAATAGCTGCTTCTCAACTTATAAATTGAGCCTAAAAAAACATGAAAATCATTCTCCTTTCTTCTATAAAGCGCCAATCCTTTACTGGTAGCTATCCAGATATCATGATTATGATCTTCGTAAATACAAGTGATCAGGCCTTGAGGAATAAGGTTAAGCGGGAACTGATTATTCAAATTTTTTATAACTTTTCCATCTTTTGTACTAAAAACATTCAGCCCTGCATCTCTTGTCCCCACCCATAATAATCCATAAGCATCTTCAATAATATGAGTAACTAATAAATCACCAGAGAAACCGGGCAATTCTTTTTTAGTGTAAGTTTTAAAAAAATTATTCTTTTTGTTATAGGAAGAAAATCCAAAAGCGCCACACGAAAACCATAGCTGATCTTTATTATTTTCAAAAATACTGTTTACATTATTTAAACAGGTTGGCTGAACACACGGTGGATTAAATTTTTTAAAACGTTCTCTATTTGTATCAAATTGATAAATCCCTCTTCTTGATGATATCCAAATATCACCTTGTGCATCCTTATATATTGTTTGAACGTAATTACTCGGCAAACTATAGGGATTGTTAGGCTCAAATTTAAACACTTTGAAATTTGTGCCATCAAAACGATTTAAACCATCGCCTGTAGCGAACCATATAAATCCTTTATCATCCTGTGTTATACTATTTATTATACCAAATGAAAGACCATCCTTCAGTGAGTATCTGGTGACTTTTTTAGTAGATAAGCTTTGAGCAGAGCCAAATAAAAAGGCTGTCACTCCCACCAGGGTAAATAAAAATCTCCTCATTAATATGAATAACTGGTTTATATTAGGGGGCTAAGAAACTGTTAATTCAAATATAGCTTTTTAAAATAAAGAAATGTATTATAGACAATAATAATTTTTAATATACATTTATTTATAACCAAATGAACATAGCCTAACTATAAAATTATTAAATCCTGCTATAAGATGAATTTTAGATATAAGCATACCTGCCAGATTAATAGAAGATTACCCATAAAAAAAAAAACGCCTGGCAAAAATCCAGTAGCTTACCGTACAGGATCGACCTGATTGCAAGAATATTTATTTTTAGGCATCCCACTATTTCAGCGTATTTTTTCAGTGAAATAATAATTGTTCTAAAAATATCCTGAAAACAGGATGTGCTGCATGGATATATGCCGGCGGCGCACACCATACCGCCTACAGCCAAAATCTTACTGCTGGATATTTACAGGATTTTGCAGATATAGCAGGTTTGGAATTTTTATGGATTGGAAAAGAGACCCGGCTTGACCAGTTTCGCAATGAGCTGCGCTGGAATGAAGCAGCTTATAAATAAAATAATTTATGCAAAAAGGCTAAACCATAACGGCTTAGCCTTTTTGATGACAATAATCAGGCTGTCACCGCCTCACGCTCCTCTACATGTCTCTTCGGACTACCTTGTTTCCCCGGTTTCAGAATCACCTTTGTCCAGCCTTTGTCTCGGGCGTCAAAGTGTTTGTATGCATCCGGTGCTTCATCCAGCGAAAGTTCATGCGAAATAATGGCCGACGGTTTGGCTTTGCCGGATGAGATCAGGCCGCAAAGCTGGCGGTTATAGGCTTTGACATTCGCCTGGCCGGTGGCCATACTTTGTCCCTTCATCCAGAAGTTGCCAAAATCGAAATCCATGTGCCCTTTTTGTTCAAGCGGATCGTCTGCTTTCGGATCCTTTGCAATAAAGACGCCTACTACACCTATGGAGCCTGTTGCCTTTACAGCCTGAACCAACTCGTTCATGGTTAGATTATTATGTTCATGCCCGTGTTTATCACAACACTGATAACCTACACATTCACAGCCCCTGTCAGCGCCCAAACCATTGGTTTGGTCAAGCACCTGCTCAACTGCAGGGCCCTTTGAAAAATCAATAGGGATAGCGCCAAGCTCTTCGGCCAGTTTTAACCTATCTGTATGATTGTCTACCACCATTATCTTGTTTGCCCCTCTAATTCCAGCTGATAATATCGCCATAAGGCCAACAGGGCCGGCACCATAAATCACCACATTATCACCGGCTCTTACTCCTGCCAGTTGCGTAGCATGATATCCCGTAGGGAAAATATCCGATAACATTACATAATCATTTTCCTTTTCCTTAGCATCATCAGGCAATTTCAGGCAATTAAAATCGCCATAAGGCACCCTTAAGTATTCCGCCTGTCCGCCATTATAAGGTCCCATACCGGCAAAACCATAAGCAGCGCCTGCAAAACCAGAATTCATTGTCAGGCAAAAACCCGTTAATCCCGCCTCACAATTTTTGCAATGCCCGCAGCCGATGTTAAAGGGCATGCATACCATATCGCCAACTTTAATATCGACGACCGCCTTACCTACTTCAATCACCTCTCCCAGGTTTTCATGACCGAATATCCGACCCTTTTCCATGTCAGTGCGTCCTTCATACATATGTAAATCCGAGCCACATATGTTAGTTGTGGTGATCTTCACTAATACGTCCGTAGGTTCCTCAATTTTGGGATCCGGCATTTCCGATACCCTGACATCCCTCGCTCCGTAATAAACAAGTGCTTTCATTTTTTGAAATTTTAAATGGTGAATAATGAACCTATATTCTTGAATATTAAGAATTGAACAAGCCCCATACCATAAAATTCTATTTTATAGCTGCCGGAATGGTGTTATAGCTAACTTTTATAACCCGCCGGGCCCTTCTCCTATAATATTTTACTTGCTATTCGGAAAACATCTAAGAAACATGCAATTAATTACCCTTAGAATAAAAATATAATTTTTAATTAAAAATGATTAATACTGGTATAATTTATGTAGTGCTTACATTATTAAACACTTTGCCCAAAAGTGTTTGAAATAAGCTCTAATGCAGTCAGTTACCTGATTTAAGAAAGACCGGAAAAGGGATAAAACAAAAAACGCCCCTCAGTTTCCTGAAGAGCGTTATGGGTAAATGATGGGGCTCGAACCCACGACCCTCGGTACCACAAACCGATGCTCTAACCAACTGAGCTACATCTACCGTATTGGGGAGTGCAAATGTAAATATTTACTCTCTAAAGTCAAGGGATTTTTTAATATTACATTATCCTTACTGTAAAATTTATAACAGCTGTATACTTTAGGGTAAATTTGCAATTATGGCAGAGCAATTAGTTGAATTAAGTGTTACGGGGATGCATTGCAATAACTGCGCTATCTCTGTTCATAAGTTTCTTGAGAAAAAAGGTTTTCATGATATTCTTGTAGATTTTGCATCTGAAGAGGTGAAATTTTCCTCAAATGATGAAACCAAGATCCAGGACGCGATTAAAGGGATTGAAGGACTTGGCTATAAAGTAGCCGAAGATGCTACGCTTCAGCATGAAAAATTTTATGAAAAAATAGAGAATAAGCTAATCTTCTGTGCTTTTTTTACTGTTCCGCTTTTATCGGCTATGGTACTGCCCTGGCGTTTTTTACACTTACCAATTGTACAACTTTTGTTATGTCTTCCTGTTTTTATAGTGGGCTGTCTGCATTTTGGAAAAAGCGCCTGGCACTCAGTAAAAGGCGGTGTACCCAATATGGATGTACTGATATTTATCGGTTCATCCTCGGCTTTTATTTATAGTTTGATAGGCACATTGCAAAACCTGGGTATGCGTTATCAGTTTTATGAAACTTGTGCTACTATCATAACGCTTGTGCTGTTGGGGAACCTGTTCGAAAAACGATCAATAACCCAAACCACATCGGCAGTAAAGGACCTGGTTAAATTTCAACAAGTAAATGCTAATCGTGTTGTAAATGGCGACGTTGAGGTGATAAGCGCACGTGAAGTGAGGTCGGGCGATATCCTATTGGTAAATACCGGCGATAAGATACCTGTTGACGGCGACGTATTATCAGGTGATGCATCTGTTAATGAATCTATGCTTACCGGTGAAAGTATCCCGATTGAAAAAGGGAAATATGACAAATTAATTGGCGGGACTATCATAGAACATGGCAATATTACCATGATTGCTACTAAAGTGGGCAGCAACACAGTGCTTTCGCAAATCATTGAGCTGATGAAAAAGGCGCAGGCTGCAAAGCCGCCTGTACAAAAATTGGGCGATCGGGTAGCCGCTATATTTGTGCCCGCTGTAATATTGATCGCCTTATTCACCTTTGTACTGACTTATTTTGTTGGCCATGCAGGTATACAGCACGCTTTGATGAATGCGATAGCTGTATTAGTAATCTCATGTCCCTGCGCTATGGGACTGGCCACCCCCACAGCGGTAATGGTGGGGCTTGGCAGAGCGGCAAAAAATGGGATATTGATTAAAGGAGGCGATACAATTGAGGCGGTAACACAAGCCAAATACATTGTTTTTGACAAAACCGGCACATTAACCACCGGGAAATTCCATATTAATAATATAAAAACTGAATCAGGTGCCGACATTGAAGTTATCCGCGGAATAATTACTGCTATAGAGGAGCGTTCTAACCACCCTATCGCACGTTCATTGGTGAGTGAATTAAAAAATCTTCCGCAGAAAAAGGTAATTCTGAAATCAGCTACAGAAGAAAAAGGGCTGGGTATGCGGGCAGAAGATGTAGAAGGCAACCACTACTTCCTTGGGCTCGGGAAAACCAATGCTGAAAACGATTTTAATGTATCCCTTTACAGAAACCAGTCATTGCTGGCCCAAATAGAGATCGACGATGAAATAAAACCACAGGCAGCATCTTTGATCAGCAGTCTGAAGAAGATGGGGATTACACCGGTATTATTAAGTGGTGATAAACAAAGCAGGTGTATCAAGGTTGCAAAGGCCATCGGCATTGATGATGTACATGCAGAAAAACTTCCCGGCGAAAAACTTACGGTAATAGATATTTATAAAAAGAAAGGTGAAACTCTAATGGTTGGCGATGGCATAAATGATGCCCCTGCCCTAACCAAAGCTGATGTAGGTATCTCCATGAACGATTCGAGTCAGGTAGCTATACAGTCTGCAAGAGTGATATTGCTGAATACCGACCTTTATTCGCTGGTTAAATTCTTGCATATCGCCAGGCATACGTTGATCACTATTAAACAGAACCTGTTTTGGGCTTTCGCTTATAATATTGTGGCTATTCCAGTAGCTGCTCTCGGTTTTTTAAATCCAATGGCCGGCGCGTTTGCTATGGCATTTTCAGATGTGGTAGTGATTGGTAATTCGTTGAGACTGAAGGCGAAGAAAATCTCTTAGTTCATTGTTGATGGTTCATAGTTCATGGACCTGATTTATTTTATATTTTTGGCTGTTACGATTTGGTTTGATGTTAATTGGATTTTACATACCATGAACCATTAACTATGATCGATGAACTAAAAACATGATCGAAATTTTTACCGATGGTGCATCAAGCGGAAATCCGGGGCCTGGAGGTTACGGGGTTATTCTCCGTTCCGGTAAGCACTATAAAGAACTTTCCGCTGGATACCGTAAAACTACCAACAACCGAATGGAACTGATGGCGGTAATTAAGGGCCTCGAAGCGCTTAAAAGCCTAAATCAATCCGTCACCATTTATTCCGATTCCAAATATGTAATTGACTCCATCGAAAAGAGGTGGGTTTATAGCTGGGTGCAAAAAGGTTTTAAGGACAAAAAAAATAAGGATCTATGGCTGCGCTATCTTGAACTAAGCAAGTTTCATAATATCAAATTTATATGGGTACGCGGCCATGCCGGCCACCCGGAAAATGAAAGATGCGACCAATTGGCTGTTAATGCTTATAAGCAAAAAGATCTATTGATAGATTCTGTTTTTGAGATGGAATCGGGGAAGGTTAACTTGTTGTAAGTTGATTGAGTTAAGTGGTTGATTGAGTTGATTAGTTAGTTCGCTTGCCAACTCAATCATCTTAATTCGACACAGTCTAACTTATTCAACTACTACTGTATCGATATCAGCCCTTCAAACGTCGTTTTGGTGCCTTGCGGGGAAAAGAAGGACATTAGTTCTTCAGCTTTATGCACCATATTTTCCGATCCGATAAAGATAGCCGACCGTTGGTGCAGCTCGGTTACTTCCAGATCCAGAATACGTTCGTAGCCATTACTTGCCCTTCCCCCTGCCTGTTCAATAATGAAGGCCATCGGATTACATTCGTATACCAGGCGTAATTTGCCTTTAGGTGCACTTGCTGTTATAGGATAGATAAATATGCCGCCTTTTATCAGGTTGCGGTGAATGTCAGCTACCATAGAACCGATGTAGCGCGAAGTATAAGGGCGCTTGGTTTTTGCGTCCTCTACCTGGCAATATTTAATATATTTTTTAACCCCGTCAGGGAAATGCACATAATAACCTTCATTGATGGAGTAGATCACGCCATCCTTTGGTATTTTCATATCAGGATGCGAGAGACAAAATTCGCCTATGGAGGGGTCAAGCGTAAACCCGTTCACCCCTTTTCCTGTCGTGTAAACCAGCATGGTTGATGAACCATAGATTACATACCCGGCGGCTACCTGTTCAGTTCCCCGCTGCAGCACGTCTTCTAACGTTGCCCGGCCTTTGGTTGACTTTCTGCGGTAAATAGAGAAAATAGTTCCGATACCTACATTGACGTCAATATTAGAAGACCCATCTAACGGATCAATTGCCACAATGTATTTGGCGTCTTTGGAAATTTCCGAATTTATCCCAATAAACTCATCGTTTTCCTCTGACGCCACAATGCAGCATTCACCGCCGTGTTTCAGGGCCGATATAAATTGCTCGTTGGCATATACATCAAGTTTCTTCTGGCCCTCACCCTGGATATTAGTAGTACCATTCTC
>FTJA01000025.1_pt1 | contig 16903 bp, 11 predicted proteins | sample 1689021 | NCBI WGS metagenome assembly FTJA01 (sample SAMEA3914874, study PRJEB12502) | metagenome | biome: forest; material: soil | place: Canada | collected 2011-07-03 | depth 0.3 m | reverse complement strand
TGCTCATAAAAAAGCCGCATCCGTCAATATCTCCTAAATAAACATCATTTCCGCCGACTTTAAATTCACCCTTTTCAAAGCACATCGGTTGTGAGCCATCACAGCAACCGCCACTCTGGTGAAACATCAACTGGCCATGTTCCTGTCGTAACTGCCTGATGATGCTTATAGCTTCCCGAGTAGCTGAAATTCGTTCTGTTGATCCCATAAATTATTGAATAAGGGGTACCTCGTCCCAAACCTTCTCCAAAGGAGAAGGGCTTAAAAACATCAAAATAAACAAGGCACCATGACAATGCCACGGAGCCTTGCATCGTTATTTACCATTAAAAAAAGCCCAGTTTGTTTTTACTATAAGATATCAGCATATTTTTGTTTTGGCGATAATGATTTAACATCATTTTGTGTGTTTCGCGACCAAAACCCGATTTTTTATAACCGCCAAATGGTGCATGAGCAGGATAAGCATGATAGCAGTTTACCCAAACACGGCCCGCCTGGATAGCCCTTGGAAGTTGGTATAACTCGTGCGCATCACGTGTCCAAACACCTGCACCCAAACCATAAAGTGAATCGTTAGCTATTTCGATGGCTTCTTCTGTTGTTTTAAAAGTGGTTACACAAACAACCGGGCCAAATATTTCTTCCTGGAATACACGCATTTTATTATGCCCTTTCAAAATAGTTGGCTGTATATAGTACCCTTCAGTCAAACCATCCAGGTATTTTTTAGCGCCGCCCGTCAATACTTCGGCACCTTCTTGTTTACCGATCTCGATATAAGACAGTATCTTTTCATATTGGTCCTGCGATGCCTGCGCCCCCATCATTGTAGTGGGATCTAAAGGGTGACCCATTTTTATATTTTCGACCCTTTCAATTACACGCTCTATAAAACGATCATATATAGACTCGTGTACCAGCAAACGTGAGGGGCAGGTACAAACTTCACCCTGGTTCAGCGCAAACATGACGGCGCCTTCCAGGCATTTGTCAAAAAATTCGTCGTCGGCATCCATTACGCTGGGCATAAATATATTAGGCGATTTGCCACCTAATTCCATTGTTACAGGGTTCAGGTTCTCGGATGCATACTGCATAATCAGGCGCCCGGTTGTTGTTTCTCCTGTAAATGCAACTTTGGCTACCCGTGGCGAACTGGCCAATGGCTTACCTGCTTCGGGCCCAAACCCGGTAACAATGTTTATTACACCCGCAGGAAGAACATCTTTTATCAGGTCCATCAGGATTAAAATGCCTACGGGAGTTTGTTCGGCAGGTTTCATTACTACGGTACAACCTGCGGCAATGGCCGGGGCCAGTTTCCAGGTAGCCATTAGTATTGGGAAATTCCATGGGATGATCTGGCCTACAACTCCTATCGGTTCGTGTATATTTAATGATACCGTGGTGGCATCTAATTCACTAACGGTACTCTCCTCGCTCCTGATCACCCCGGCATAATACCTGAAATGATCAACAGCCAGTGGAAGGTCGGCAGCCATCGTTTCGCGGATGGGCTTACCGTTGTCCACAGTTTCAACCGCAGCCAGGTATTCCAGGTTTTCTTCCATAATAGCGGCGATCTTTAATAAAACATTACTTCTCTCTGTTGGTGAAGTGCGCGACCAGGTTATAAATGCTTTATGGGCTGCATCAAGAGCCAATTCGATGTCTTGTTTATCAGAGCGGGGAACTTTCGTAAAAGATTGTCCGTCAATAGGTGATATGTTATCAAAATACTGCCCTTTTACGGGTGATCTCCATTCGCCACCTATGAAATTGTCATAATGATCTTTAAATGCTGGCCTTGATACAAGCTGCTGCTCTGCTAATTTGGTTTCCATAAGTGGGGTTTTAATCTAAATAAATGATTCTATAAAATTATGGTTATCAGGCTCGATGATCTATGCATTATTGTATCAGTTTTATGCATTAAAATATTAATGTTTGACTATCGTTTTATTCTTATCTTTATTTGAGCCAACCTGCCTTATCTGTTTAAGCATTACCAACTATTGCTAAAAACAAATAACCATGCAGCAAAATTTTAAACCAAAGCTACTGCCTTTAAAACATGAAAACGACCTGCGAAGCCTGGTGGAGAACCGGTCGGTTTACACTTTGCAGCATTATGAACTTAATGTTTATGAAACCAGGCAGAGATCCGAAAAAGTAAAATTGGTTTTTGATGATATGGTTTTGACCACGATGCTGCGCGGGAAAAAAATAATGCATCTTTTTGGGTCTGAACAATTTGATTATCTGCCGGGCGAATCAGTGATCGTGCCGGACCACGAAGAAATGATGATTGATTTCCCTGAAGCCGATGATCAACATCCCACCCAATGTATTGCATTGGCTGTACAGTCAGATATTTTACAGGACACTATGCATTTGCTTAATGAAAAGTATCCGAAAGTTGAAAAGGACGATAGCTGGAAAATTGACCCTTCCTGTTTTCACTTACAAAATACATTAGAGATAAAAACAACTATTGACCGTCTTCTGAGTATCAGTACGGAAAATATTGCTGCCAAAGAGGTGATTGCAGATTTTACCTTAAAAGAGCTACTCATCAGGCTGATGCAAACACAGGCCAGGAAGTTAATACTTGATAGTTATCAGAAACATACCAATACCAATCGTTTTGCTTTTGTTGTTGAATACATAAAGTCCCATATACACGAGGATATCACCATTGATAAGCTCAGCAATTTGTGCTGTATGAGTAAATCCAACTTTTTCAGGTGCTTTAAAAGAGAATTTGGGATAAGCCCGGTAGATTTTATTATATCGGAACGAATAAAAGCGGCTAAAAAACTGCTGAAAGATATCAATGTAACCATCAGCCAGACTTGTTATGCGGTTGGGATCAATAACCTCAGTTATTTCTTTAAATTGTTTAAACGGGTTGAAGGAATAACACCCAATGAGTTTAGGAAAACGCTAAATTGATTTCCTTCTAAATTATTTATATCCTCTGCTTTGGATAGTTAGCTGAACACATTTGGCTAAGCTGTTATGTCTTAAACCGGGACACTCCGGTGCGCCCATGCGCTATGATGTTGCAATTCTAATTGAAAAATTACCCCCATTATTAAACTCTAAATAATTAATTATCACCATATTAACCAGCTGCTCTTCAATGAATCTTTATATTTGGGAACTATTGCAAAAGGTGGCACGTATACAAGTGATATTGCTTTAGTGCGATATCTTTTATTATTAATCAATTAAAATTTAAAATATGAAAATTCTGGTCGCAGAAGATGATCAATTGATGCTTAAGATGCTTGAGTTCCGCCTTAAAAAAGATGGGCACAATGTTATTGTTACCCATGATGGCCGCGAAGCGGTAGCAAAGCTTGATGAATTTCAGCCAGATCTTGTAATAACTGATATTATGATGCCTTATTTATCGGGGCTTGAGGTTGTGGGCGCCGTGAAAAGGAAATATCCGCATGGCACGCCTGTTATCATACTTTCTGGAATGGGACAGGAAAACGTGGTGCTTGAAGCATTTCAGCTTGGCGCAGACGACTACATTACCAAACCATTCAGCCCCAATGAGCTATCTGTACGCGTGCGCAGGTTTGATGTGTCTGCGATTAAATAATTGAATAAAAACAGCTTACAGAAATAATGGATCAACTGATATCCCATAAATTCTTGATGATGACGGATGGGAATTTACAAATGTTTTTAACCGCAAAACTTTTAACCAGTAATGCAATTTTACAGGCAGGGTATATTATAACGGTTCATTACCAGGTTATAGTAATGTTTTTGATTGCCTGTTTAATGAGCATTACGTTAGTTTACATGCTCATTTACTTGTACTTTAAAAGTAAACATGAGAAAAAACATGATAAATGGCGATTGATATCGGATCTGCTTATACGTAAAGCTATATTTGATGATGAGGATGATGAAACCGAGGCCGAAACAACAATACCGGCTACGGACAGGGCAAAAAAGCTAATGCGCAACAGGCATTTCAGAAATCTATTGACCGAAGAGATCATGTCGGCTAAAAAAAGTATCTCAGGTACATCTGGAGATAATTTGAAACATCTTTACCAGCAACTTCAGCTTGAAAAATATGCATCAAAAAATTTAAAAAGCCGTTACTGGCATATCAAGGCAAAAGCCATACAGGAACTTACTGTAATGGAAATGAATGAATTTGTAACAGAATTATATGCTTATACCAACAATCAAAACGAGTTGGTACGCATGGAAGCACAAACAGCTATTGTTCAGTTTCATGGTTTTGAAGGCCTTAGGTTCTTAGATATTATTACTTACCCGATTTCCGACTGGCAGCAAATAAAATTATTACAACAACTATCACACGTGCCCCCGGCGAATATAAGCATTGATGCCTGGCTTGAATCAGCAAATAACAGTGTTGTTGTATTTGCTTTAAAGCTTGCCCGTAACTACCAAAGGATTGAATTGCACGACAGTATATTATCATGTCTTGATCATGAATATCCCGAAGTACGGCTGCAGGCTATTAACTACCTTTGCGAGATTTACACAGACGAAACATCCGATCACCTGATATCCAGGTTTTTGAATGAGAATATCAAAAATCAGTTAACAATGGTAAGAGCATTTCAGAATATAGGTTCAGAAAAGGACATCATGTTTCTATCAAGTCTTTTAAAGTCTGATAATGATGAGATGAGATTATGTGCTGCGCGTGCTTTGGCATATAGCGGCAAAAATGGTTTAGCCTCTCTGGAAGATTACGCAAGAGTCGCTGGTTATCCGCTGAATGAAATGGTAATGCAAATAAAAGGAGAATTAGCAGCATGAGTTGGCAAACATTTATATTTCACATATTTACTTATGGCATCCTCCTGTATTCGATAATAATGATGATCTGTTATGTTCTGATAGGCGCTCTTTCGATTAGCGAAACACGTAACTATGTTAACAAAAACAGCTTTACCGATTATCGCGTTCTTGCCTCATCAACAGAAGCGCCCAGCATGAGTATTCTGGCGCCTGCGTATAATGAAGCGCCTTCAATTGTCGAAAATGTGCGGTCATTACTCTCTCTGCATTATAATAATCTTGAAGTGATTATAATCAATGACGGCAGCAAGGATGATTCACTCGAAAGACTTATCAAGGCCTATGACCTGTATAAAGTAGATTTTTTTGTAGATCAACAATTAAAATCAATGCCCGTCAGGGGTGTCTATAAAAGCCGCAACCCGGTTTACCGTAAACTTGTTGTGGCCGATAAGGAGAATGGCGGTAAGGCCGATGCTCTTAATGTAGGAGTTAATATCGCTACGCACGACTATTTTGTTTGTATTGACGTGGATTGCGTTTTGGAACAGGACGCTCTTTTAAAGCTGGCTAAACCATTTTTAGAAAATTCAACCCAGCGCGTTATTGCTGTAGGCGGTGTTGTACGCATTGCTAACGGTTGTGAAATTGAAGGCGGCCGGCTTGTTAAGGTAAATTTACCTAAACAGTTTCTGCCCAGGGTACAAACGATTGAATATATCAGGGCCTTTTTGCTTACCCGCATGGCCTGGACAAGGCTCAATGGTTTGTTACTTATTTCGGGTGCATTTGGCGCATTTGAAAGAGAAATTGTGATCAAATGCGGCGGATATAATCGCAATACAGTGGGCGAGGATATGGAACTGGTGGTAAGGATGCGCCGTTATATGGAAGAACGTAATGAACCCTACAGGGTAAGCTTCATTCCTGATCCTTTATGCTGGACAGAGGCTCCTTCTACATTTAAAATATTAGGCAGGCAACGGAATCGCTGGACACGGGGAACAATCGAGACACTTCGTTTTCATAAAAAAATGTTCTTCAACCCCCGTTATGGTTTATTGGGGATGCTGAGCTATCCCTATTGGCTGTTTTTTGAATTTTTAGCACCAATCGTTGAATTTTTCGGCACGATAGGCCTTGTAATATATTGCATTGCCGGCGCCGTAAACTGGTCGGCCTTATTAATAATGCTGGGTGTAATAAGCATAGGCATATTATACTCAATTTTTGCAATATTGATGGAGGTATTAACTTATAACCAGTACAGGCAAAGAAAAGATATTCTGCGCCTGGTGTTAGTTGCCATATTGGAACCCTTAATATTCCATCCATTTGTAGTTTGGTCGGCGATAAGAGGCAATTTTGATCTATTAAGAAAACATAACAGCTGGGGCGAAATGACAAGACAAGGTTTTGCCGCTGAAAAAAAAATATAACAGAATTAGAGTAATGGAAGAAAAAAAATCCGCGAAAAAAAAATTATCAGCGAATTCAACACTCGCTGCTATCGCATTTACCAGGCTTTCAATGGTATGGTTAATGATCATTTTCCTGTTAAGCCTGTTCGAACTAACCTACAACGGTTTAGTGCACCAGTTTCCAAAAAACTTTACCGACGTTATATCTTGGACACTTTTAAACGATTTGCTTTTTTGGCTTAAATGCCAGATCTATCTTTTTTTGATCTATACGGTACTTCATTTATTCTCTCAAAAATTTGCACGTATAACCTTCTCCGTATTTATAGTTTTAATGGCAGTTGTGCAACTTAGTCTTACCAGTTATTTTACCACATCACTGGTACCATTGGGCGCTGATCTATACGCTTATTCACCAAAAGATATTAAACAAACTGTAAGCGCATCAGGTGTCAGCCTTACGGAGATTATCGGGTTTATTGTAATCCTGGGCATTACCATTGCTGCCTTGTGGGGCCTCGCACCAAGAATAAGGTTAAACAGGTATTTAGCCTTTGCTTTATTGGTAATATCATTCCTGTTTGTTGCAATTGGTGCACAGGCCATGATCGGCCAGGCCGGATTCAAATCCGATTTTGAAAATAATCTTGTTATCAATAAATCCGACCATTTTTGGGTGGCATCGTACAAACATTTTTTCCCCGGAGCAGACGATGTTGATATTTATGCTGACAGTTACATTAGCGATTACGGCAATTCGGGTAAAGAAAAATCACTTGCATTTAAATATACCGACCCGCAGCACTACCCATTTTTGCATAGCGACAGCGCTGCAGACGTATTGTCACCATTTTTTAAGGGCAACCCTACCCCTCCCAATATTGTTATTGTAGTGGTTGAAGGCCTGGGTCGTGCATTCACCAATAAGGGCGCTTATTTAGGAAACTTCACCCCTTTTATCGATTCATTATCAGGCAAAAGCCTGTATTGGAAAAACTTTTTAAGCGAAGGCGGCCGTACTTTCGCCGTACTTCCATCTATCTTAGGTTCACTTCCATTTGCAAAAAATGGATTCCTGGAATTGGGTGATGGCATGCCGGCACATTTATCCTTATTAAGCCTTTTAAAATATAATGGTTACCACACCTCCTTTTATTACGGCGGCGATTCGAAATTTGATAATATGCAAAGCTTCTTGCAAAAGAACGCCACTGATGAGATCAATGATGAAAAGTCATTCCCGGCGGGATATGTTAAGTTGCCGGCACTGAATGGCAGCTCTTGGGGATATAATGATAAAGAGCTATTCAGGCATTATTTGCTTACCCGCGATGAAAAGGCAACTGCACCTCAACTGAGCGTGGTTTTAACGGTAGCAACACACAATCCATTCGTAATAAACGAGGAAGACAAATATTTACAGCAGTTTGAGCAGCGCATGACCAAACTGGGTTTTAATGATGCTAAAAAGAATGAATATCGCAATTACAAGCTTCAGTATGCCAGTATAATATACCTTGACGATGCTTTAAGGGGCTTTTTCAATGCATACAGCAAACGAAGCGATTATAATAATACTATTTTCCTGATAACAGGCGATCACCGCATGCCCGAGATACCGATGAGCGACAAAATTGACCGTTACCACGTACCGCTGATCATTTACTCGCCCATGTTAAAACGGACCTCACAGATGTCATCCGTATCAACACATTTTGATATAAGCCCAAGTTTGCTGGCTTACCTTCACCACAATTATAAAACCAAAGGCCCCTCATTAGTAAGCTGGATGGGACAGGGTTTGGATACCAATCGCAATTTTGAAAACCTGCATAACTATCCGTTAATGCAGACCAAAACAGATATTATTGACTTTATTAGTGGTGAATACCACTTAAACGGCGACAACCTGTTTAAACTGAACACCGAACTGGGCGAAGATCCGATACATAATGATGAAAAGGCAAACCAACTGAAAAATGCCTTTGAATCTTTTAAGAAAAGGAACAACCAGATCATAACCGGCAACTATATCATACCGGATTCCATACATCAGCATTATAGCCCGGTTAAAGGGAAATAAGCTTACAATACATTACAAAATATAGCAAGCTATTCTGAAAGGGATGGCTTTTTTGTTTTGCCAGGATACACATTATTTTTGATAGAGATTTAAAAGCATCAAATACCCTCAACAATAGGTTTGACCAAGTTAGGAAATATTTCTGTTTGAAGGTAAAGAGCACCTTTCACAATATGCAGAATTTCCTCTGGAACAACAGCTTCATCTTTATCAGCAATAGAATTGTCAAACAATGTGACCCAATCAAATCTTTAAAGTATTTGTAAAGGTTTTTAAAGCTGTACTCATAATTGTACCGGATTGAATCTTCAGGCACTTTATTTCCTGCTGCTCTAACACGGAAAACAACTCGTTGTATAGATTCCTCCAATGAATTTAGTCCCATGAAAATCAGGTGAATCTCATATCCTGCATTTTGAAATTCATGAACTGAAATCATCGGATCCGTTTTGCTCAAATCGGTTCCAAAAGCATAATTAAGACCCGAACGTATGGCCCTGTGTTTTTCTTCTTGAAAAAGGTGATCATTTATAGGAGACCATAGCGCATCACTGATAGTTTCAGGAAATGCTTTGACCAGTTCAGTCATGTATTTATCTCCGTCAAAAACCGAGATATCGGATTCAGTCCATGAACCTGTAACCAGGCAAGGCAGTGTCACCAATTTGCCAGTAGTCTGGCACAAATACAATTGATTGAAAATCAATCGTTAATACATGTTCAAGAGTGTTCATCACACAGAAACCTGAACGTCTACTTCCTCCCGGCCACATTATCCTCCAGGATACGCGTCATCATTGGGCGGTAGAATTCCCAGAAAAAGCTTTTACGCTCTGTTGGATCGTCGGTATTGTAAAGCATCCACTTGAACAGGCTTATACCTTTGAAGTAGGATGTACCCATACCGATCGGGTTATCACAAAAATCACCCGAAAAGTAGTAAAACTGGTAATCCTTATCCTTATGCATAATGATTGCAGGGAAGGTAGCCGGGATATTGTATTTTTTTAGTTCAGCCGCCCCCTTTGCGTTAAGGCTTATATCAAAGCGTGATATCGCATGATTTACCGACAGATCTGGCGCTATTACGTCAAACCAGAAGGCATATTTCATTCTTTCGGGAAGTGACAGCTTCTTTTGTCCGTAGCCAAATGTGATAATGTGCGGTATTGGGTCGGTTAAATGTGTACTGTCTTCCAGTATAACCACCTGGTCATTGTTGTTTACAAATGCAAGTCCTGCTCTGTGGAATGGCCATTTACGCTCATGATCTCTTTTATAATCATTTATAAGCCACCTGGGTAATTCTTTATTTTTTGTGGTATCAAAGCTATCAAAATACCGTGCTGTCCAGCCTGTCCAGTGCATAGCAAATAGCTTTTCAAATTTATTGCGGTTATCGGCATTTGTAGGCGAGCCGATGGTGTTAAATTCAGTGATAATAAGCTTGTGTTTTGCTTTCATATCCTGCATAAGCTCTACATCCTGTGCATTCAGGCCACCATATAAAACACCGGATCTCTCTGTACTTTGTTCCTGGCTATACCATTCTTTCTTATAAATACCGTAAGTGTCGGTAAAATAGACCAAATCAGCATCATTGCTTAATTGATTCAACTGAGCAGACGAAAACCTTTCCAATCCTTTAAGCCTGAATTTTTCATTTTCCTGCGGAAAGAAACCATAATAATCATTGTTGATATCATAACGTTCGGTATTTGTTTTGGTGAAGCTATGATTATTCAGCAACCAGTTAAGCGAAATATGTTCCTGTTCTTTCTGATTAAGCACAGTTTTATCAATAATAGCTACAACAAGCTTTGTTTTAGGTGTAAAATACCAGGCCAGCCACATCCATAGCGGGAATAGTAAAACAAAAGGAATGACGTATAGTAATAATCTTTTCTTGTTCATCTTTAATTAAAATCTCCGTTGATAGCCTATACCTATGTCAAATTGGTTACCATGAGTCTGGTATTTATATTCCTGGTTATCAAGGCTTGCATTTATAAATATAATATTGAATCGTTTAATGGAATGCCAATAGGCCATCGAAATGTTATTTGACCGTAGCTTATAATTATTGCCACTGTTAAGAAGTATAATATTGCGGGGATCATCCGGTGAAATTCCAGTGCCAATTCCTAATGATAAATAATCATCCGCTCCTCCCGTATAATATCTTACATGTAAAGAGTAAGATTGGGAAATGGAGCTGTTTGACGGTGTTAAATATGTCCGGAGGTTAAACCAGAAACTCTTATAATACTTACCCAGGGATGCTGTATATATCCAGGTATCACCGCTAAAATACAGATATCTAAAACCAGCCTCCGCTTCAAAACTGGAGGGCAGATTAGCATATAAAGAAAAGCCTGACCTGTATTTAGGAAACACACCAACATTGTCAGAGTATCCACCGCTTACATAAGCATAAAAGGTTTTTGAAATATGCGGATAAGCATCAACTTCGTATTGCAAACCACCTGTATTAAAGCGGTTTGCATAATTTACCCGGCCAATGACCGAACCCAAACCGGTTTGCCTTACATATTCAATACTGGCTAAATGCCATGGATCACTATATTGTTTGTCAAAATAAATGTAATCATAACTTACACCTATCTTATTTTTTGATGCATTGTCTTTTACCCTATCGGCCAATGCATGTGCAGCTGAATTTCCGGGATCCGCTTTTATCAGCGTATCAAGTGTGCCATTGGCTTCTTTATATCGTTTAAGGTCATTGAATACCTTAGCCTTTAACAATAACAGATCTTTTGATTGCGGATGATATTTTAAGCCATCCTGTACATATTGCAATGCTTTTGGCGAGTTGTTATTCCAATATTCCAGGCTGCCATAAGCAAAAGATGCATCTTCATTATCAGGATGCTTGCTTAATACCAGGTTAAATTGTGCACGTGCGCTATCAAGCTGATCAGTCCAGGTATAAATCCGGCCTAAAAAAACATGAATGTCTGAATAGTCAGGACTTTTAACGAGCGCCTGTTTACTCAAACTGATTGCTTTAGGATAGTCTTTCTGATCAAAAGCAGCTTTACGAGCCTGTTGAAAAAGCTCATCAGAAGAAGTTCCTGTTTGAGCAGAAGTAATTTTAAAGGAAATAATCAGCAGAAAAAGAAAAATATAAAATTTATAATTCATAGAATGCGAAATGCGGCATAAGTTTATATCCGTCGTTCTACGATAATTAGGGAAAGTAAGTTTTACCGGAGAGTAATTAATATGATTTTACTGAAAAAACATTGAAAAAGGTAGTGTAAAGAGGCTCGATTGCCCCATGTAAGCAGCTATTTCAGGACTTTTGAAGGTAGCAAGTCCGGAAATTGAGCCAAGAATGAAGGTTATTATCTTTTATTTTCCTGATCCTTGCCATGCTCAGCCCTGCTCGCTTTATTTTCGGCATGGGCCATTGCTATATCATACTCTAATTCTGGATCGATATTCTGTGACTCTACTTTGCTGGCCTTCTCCATTAATTCTTCATGGTGGGCTTTTAGCCAGTCCAATTGTTTTTTACCATATGAAACACGGGTAAATAACACAAAAAGAACCGGCACAATAAATATCGATATAGTTGATGATGCGATCATTCCACCCAAAACAGCCACGCCTATGGTATTCCGCGAAGCAGCGCCGGCCCCTGTAGCAAGAGCAAGCGGCAATACCCCGAGGATAAACGCCACGGAGGTCATAATGATGGGTCGTAAGCGCAATCGTACAGCTTCAAGTGTCGATTTGATAAGCTCTTCACCACGGTCAACCCTTAGCTTGGCAAATTCAACTATCAGGATAGCATTTTTCGCAGATAAGCCGATCAGCGTGATCAATCCTATCTGTGCATACACATTATTGGTAAGCGCAGGAACACAGGTAAGCGCCAAAATAGCGCCAAAAGCACTAATCGGTACCGCCAGCATTACAGAAAATGGTACCGACCAGCTTTCGTACAATGCCGCCAGAAAAAGAAAAACAAAAATGATACTAAAGAGGAATATGTACACCGTGGTGGAACCGGCCTTTATTTCTTCATAGCTCAAACCCGAAAACTCGTAGGTGTACCCTCGTGGTAACGACTTTGCAGCTAACGTTCTTAATGCGTCAAGCGACTGGCCGCTGCTATATCCTTCTGGTATAGAGCCATCAACCTCGGCGGAGCGGAAAATATTAAAGTGCGTAATAAGCGGGGCCGCTACAGTGGGCTTATAACTAATCAGGGTGCTTAACGGCACCATTTGCCCTACAGAGTTACGCACGTAGTATTTATTCATGTTTGAGATCAATGATCTATAAGCAGTATCAGCCTGTACTACAACATGATAAGTTCGATTATATAAAGTAAAATTATTAACAAATAAACTACCCATGTACGCCTGCATCGTACTGAATACATCGGAAATATTGACTCCTAATTTTTCGCATTTTTCCCTGTCAACCGTGAGATCATAACTTGGCGTGTGTGCCGAAAAATAACTGAACGCAGTTGATATTTCAGGTATCTTATGAGCTTCCGCAACAAATTTTTGAACGGCTTTTTCAAAAGCATGAATATCATCAGTTGAATTTCCCTGTTCAATTTGCATACTGAAACCTGCAGCCAATCCTATACCTCTGATGGGCGGCGGTTGTATAGTTACTATATTGGCATTTTTTATTCCGGCCTTTGCAACTCTTTTTTTAATTGCATCCATTATGCCCTGTACTTGTGTAGCCGGGGTAGTTCGCTCATCCCATGGGGTAAGCATGCAAAACATAGAGCCTGTATTGGAATTTGCACCTCCGTTCAGGACGTTAAAACCGGAAACAGCCGTGTAATGCAAAATGCCAGGAGTTGAACCAACAATTTCCATCAGTTTATGCATCACATCAACCGATTGGGTTGTTGCAGAAGCTTCAGGTAACTGGAAGGTGACGAAAAGACGCCCGCCATCTTCAGAAGGCACAAATCCGGAAGGTTTGGTTTTAAATAAAAGGTATGTACCAACACAAATGCATACCAGGATAACGATGATAAATTTTGAATTCTTTATACTTCTTTTTACACCGTTTGAATATTTAAAAGTTACTTTTTCAAACCAGGTATTGAAATAATAAAAAAACTTATCCAGCCAGTTGGATGATTTTTTAGCGATATGACTGGGCCGTAGTAATAAAGTACATAACGCCGGTGTTAAGGACAAGGCTATAAATGCCGAAATAATAACTGATATAGCAATAGTAATAGCAAATTGTTGATACAATCTGCCTACAATACCGGGTATAAAACCGACGGGCACAAATACCGAAGCCAAAATAAGTGCAATGGCAATTACAGGTGCCGATATCTCCTTCATCGCATGGTAAGTAGCCTCTTTCGGCGACATATGTTGCTCATCGATATAGTGCTGCACCGCCTCTACCACAATAATGGCGTCATCCACCACAATACCAATAGCGAGCACAAAACCAAACATCGTTAATGTATTGATGGTAAATCCAAGAGGTATAAAGAAGCAAAAAGTTCCCAGTATAGATACGGGAATAGCGAAGATGGGAATTATGGTAGAACGCCAGTTTTGCAGAAAAAGGAATACGACCAATGCAACCAGGCCAAGTGCTTTTGCTAAAGTCCCTATTACTTCCTGCATGGATACTTTTATAATAGTTATCGATTCAAAAGGCACGATATAGTCTACATCAAACGGAAAGGACTTTTTTAATTTTGCCAACTCGGCATATACATTGTCAGCAGTTTGAAGAGCATTGCTTCCCGGAGATTGATAAACCGAAATAATAGAACATCTGTTTCCGTCAACAAAAGAGTTACTTGCAAAAGTAAACTTACCCAATTCAATCCTGGCCACATCTTTCAGATAAACCAATTGTCCGGTAGAAGGAATTGTTTTGACAATAACTTTTTCATAGTCAGCAACTCTATTCAGCATTCCGTTCACAAGTATCCCGGTTTCAAAAGCTTGTGATGACGGTTGTGGCGGCGAACCGACGGAACCGGCTGCCACATAAACGTTTTGCGCATTCAGGGCTGCTGTAACATCTGCCGGTGTTAATTCATAGGAGGCCATTTTATCCGGATTCATCCAGATACGCATACTAAAATTGTCTGTACGGGCGCTAACGTCGCCTACACCCGGCACGCGCAATATTGCGTCCTGAATAAATGTATTGGTGTAGTTATCCAGGAAAGTTATATTATGAGAATGCTTGGGTGAATAAACGGCAATCAGCAACAACTGGTCAGGATTACTCGCACGTACGGTTAAACCCAATTTACTTACCACAGCGGGCAGTATGGGTTTGGCTATACCAACACGGTTCTGAACATTGAGTGCTGCTATCTGTACATTGGTGCCAATATTAAAAGTTACCCTCATACCTACTCCCCCGCTATTGGTACTGGTACTTTGCATGTATTCCATGCCCGGAGTACCATTAACCTGTTCTTCAACAGGAACAGCTACGGTTTGCTCAACTGTTTCGGCATCAGCACCGGTATATGACCCGTTAATGGAGACACTTGGCGGAGATATGTTTGGATATTGGTCAACGGCAAGATTAAAAATACAAATGACGCCCGATATCATTAATACTATTGATATTACGATCGCTGTAACCGGTCTTTTAATAAATGTATTCGCAATCATCTTTTAATCTGCTTTACTCAGGTCACGTGATTTTTGAATTTCGTATTCTAATTCAGGGTCGATATTTTGTGCTTCCACCTTTTTGGCTTTCTCCATCAGATCGTCATGATGCTCGAGTAACCATGCAAGTTTTTCTTTACCGTAAGAGACCCGGGTGATCAGTACAAATAACACCGGAACGATAAAGATTGCCAGTGTTGAGGCTGCCAGCATGCCTCCTAAAACGGTTAAACCTATAGTTCGTCTGGCCACAGCACCTGCGCCTGTTGCAAAAACCAAGGGCAGCACGCCCAATATAAATGCCAGCGATGTCATGATAATAGGTCGTAAGCGAAGACTAACAGCCTCTAATGTTGATTTGATCAGCTCCTCACCCCTATCTACCCTTACTTTAGCAAATTCAACAATAAGGATTGCGTTTTTGGCGGCCAGGCCTATTAATGTAATCAAACCTATTTGTGCATACACATTATCCGTAAGGCCGGGTACAAAAACCAATGCAAGTATCGCACCAAATGCACCTACCGGCACAGCAAGCAGTACCGAAAAAGGTACCGACCAGCTTTCGTATAATGCCGCCAGGAAAAGGAAAACGAACGTAATGGAAAATAGAAAGATATATATTGTTGTCGAGCCGGCCTTTATTTCCTCATAGCTTAAGCCTGAAAACTCATAAGTATATCCTTCAGGTAATACTTTTGCCGCCACATCCTGCAACGCAGATAGTGCCTGTGTGCTGCTATACCCCTCTACCGAAGAACCATCAACTTCAGCAGACCTGAAAATATTAAAATGCGATATCAATGGTGAGGCTTCTGTCGGTTTGTAGCTGATAACTGTTCCTAATGGAACCATTTGCCCGGCCTGGTTGCGCACGTAATACTTATTCATGTCGGATATCATGGTACGAAACGCCGTATCGGCCTGCACTACCACGTGAAAAGTACGGTTATAGGTAGTGAAATCGTTAATGTACAGGCTACCCATATATGCCTGTATAGTCGTAAATACATCGGCGATGTTGACACCAAGTTTTTCGCATTTTTCCCGGTCTACAGTAAGATTGTAGTTAGGTGTATGCGCCGAGTAAAAACTAAATGCCTTGGTTATTGCCGGGTTTTTGTTGGCTTCGGTGATAAACTTGTTCACCACGGTTTCAAATTGTTGTAAGTTATCTGTGGTACTTCGCTGCTCTATTTGCACACTGAAGCCTACGGTTGATCCTACACCGGGCAAAGGCGATGGTTGTATTACTTCTACATTAGCATTCCTTATTCCTGCATCGGCTATGCGCTTTTGCAATACTCCGATTATACCCGGAACCTGTTCATCTGTTGTATTCCGCTCATCCCATGGAGCAAGTTGACAAAAAATAGTGCCATTATTTGAATTACTGGCATTGGTTACCACATTTAGCCCGGATAATGCCGCATAATGTGCTACTCCCGGCGTCGTTGCCACAACATGCATCAACCTGGACATTACATCAACAGAAGCAGCGGTAGATGATGCCGGTGGCAGTTGAAAAGTAACATACAGGTTCCCGTCATCCTCGGATGGGATAAAACCGGTTGGTTTTTGCTCAAAAAGGAAATAAGCGCCTATACAAACGCATAACAATAGAATAACAATATACCTGGCTCCCTCAATGCTTTTCTTTACGCCATAGGTATATTTATCGGTTACCCGCTGGAACCAATCATTAAACTTATTAAACCATTTATTCAGGCCTCTATTCTTTTTGCTTTCGTCAGTTGGTTTTAATAATAGGGTACAAAGTGCCGGAGTTAAAGACAATGCGATGAAAGCAGAAATGATTACCGATATGGCGATAGTAATGGCAAATTGCTGGTATAAACGGCCCACTATACCGGGAATAAAACCGACCGGCACAAATACCGCAGCCAGGATAAGCGCAATGGCTA
>FTJA01003496.1_pt1 | contig 18265 bp, 16 predicted proteins | sample 1689021 | NCBI WGS metagenome assembly FTJA01 (sample SAMEA3914874, study PRJEB12502) | metagenome | biome: forest; material: soil | place: Canada | collected 2011-07-03 | depth 0.3 m | reverse complement strand
GATACCATCGATTGGGAGAAACAGGGACCGCGTACCCAGGCTGATATTAAGGAGATGACCGGTTATTTTTGGGAAACCAGGGATGCAAATGCGTTTGGCACCTATACGCCATCTTTAGGGACAGGTTTGTATCATATAGCCAACCAGGCTATTGCTCCCGGCATGAAATTATGGAGCTATGGCGTAGCTGCCGACAGTTCATGGTCGATGTTGAGTACTGCAAAACGACAACAATATTTGGAAGTTCAGGGCGGCCCTATCGGTGATCAGTCTATTAAACTGGAACTTCATTCCAAAGAGACCAGATGGCATACAGAATACTGGATGCCAGCAGATAAAGCTTTGGATATCTATCAGTTAAAAGTTCCTGTGCAGTCGTTAAGACCGGTTAAAGATATCCCGCTTTTTGAATGGGCACGCCCCGGGAGTGTGGCCGTATGGGAAAACCTCCGGCATGCTTATCAACAGAAATCGTCATTACCTCTTCCTGCTGGTATTGATCAAAATCTATGGCCGCCGTCCGGAATGGAAAACCTTGATGCCTCCTTTAAGTGGGCTATTGGAAAAACGAGCGGAATAACAGCCGATAGCTGGCGGTTTTATTACGGAACATGGCTGGCAGGCCGGGGAAAAGCAGATGAAGCTGTTAAAGTACTGTCGACAACCAGGATGGGATTGGCCAAAGTCCTTTTGGCAAGGTTGCTTAAGCAAAAAGGAGATATGCCAGGCGCAAGGAATGCTTTTGATGCAATAACGGAGCCATGGCTGCAAATACATCCGCAAGTGATTATTGAACGGGATAAAGTGCTGAGGAACATTGGCGCCCAAACGCTTGCTGAACGTGAAAAATGGCTGTCAAAAGTAGATGCGCTGAAGGATGAATGGATTATTGAAAGAAAGGTTCAGCTACTTATTGATAAAGGGGAACCGCAGGCTGCAAAAGATTTGCTTTTATCGGTTCCTTTTCAAATGGTACATCAAACCTATACACGCACCGGCTTATGGATGCAAATATGTAAAAAACTCAATATTTCGGCCTTGCCAATACCCAGGCAATTGGGTGAAGATCAACTGGCAAGATTTGGCGCTTACCGGGAATACGAATAAATTAAAATTGTATTAAAACCCAAACTCCAAATCCTGGAACAGTAAAAAATGGCAAGTGTAGGCCCCTATGTCTTGCTTTTAATAAATCGAAAGGTAATTTTATTTACACAACAATAACAATAATGATTCGGACCAAGAAAAAGATGAATTTATTAAAGATCGCGTCAAATTTTAAAATTAATGCCGATATAAGCTCAATAGAACCATATGGTTCGGGGCATATTAATGATACCTATTATATAAAGAATACTAACAGTGAGGATTCTGATTATTTATTACAGCGTATTAATCACCGGGTTTTTAAAGATGTTCCTTCTTTAATGAATAATATTCAACTGGTGACTACTCATCTTCGAACCAGGTTAAAAGAAATTCCAGGCGCTGATCCGGAGAAGGAAGTGCTTTCCCTGGTAAAGACAAACGAGCATTTGTATTATTTTTTGGATGAGCGGGGCAATTACTGGAGAATGTATAAGTATATTAAAAACACCAAAAGTATTGATATTGTTGAAACAAATGAACAGGCCTTTGAGGGGGGGAAAGCTTTTGGAAGATTTCAAATGTTATTATTTGATCTGGATATCAATTTATTGAACTATACAATTCCTGCTTTTCATCATATCGGCTTGAGACTGACCCGTTTTAACTCGGCCCTACAGGCTGATCCTTTAGACAGAAAAAATGCCGTTGCTGCAGAAGTGGAATTTATTCAGTTACGGATAGAGGGTATGTGCGCTATTCTGAACTTAGGCAGAGAAGAAGGATTACCTGTAAGGATCACCCATAACGATACTAAGTTCAATAATATATTGCTGGATCTTAATGATCAGGCCCAATGTGTTATAGATTTAGATACTGTTATGCCCGGATATGTGGCCTATGATTTTGGCGACGCCATCCGTTCCATTATTAACACTGCACCGGAAGATGAGCAGGATTTGGATAAGATCAGGTTAAATATTCCCTTGTTTGAAGCTTTTACACAAGGCTACCTAAAAGAATCCGCCGGCTTCTTAACGGAGAATGAAATAAAGTCGCTTCCCCTGAGTGTGTTGCTATTTCCATATATGCAAGGGGTTCGTTTTCTGACAGATTATTTAAATGGCGATACCTATTATAAAATACACTTTCCAGATCACAATCTTCAGCGAACACGTGCCCAATTTCAATTACTGAGGAAACTGGAAGAACGGTATTCTAAAATAGAAAATTTTATTTGGGAGACCGCCAATACATATCTAAATAAAGACATAAATACGAATAGAAGTGAAGCAGTTTAACACACTGTTTTTAGCATTAGGAAGTGCCCGGCCTCCGGCAATACTTTTAAAGGCATAAAAAGCTTAAATCTAAGATTGATTTGAGATTTAGTTGGGCAATGCTACAATTATTGGGTGTTGCAGGGCGTTCCGGGATGAGATCCGGAACGCCTTTTATCATTATAAAAACATACAATTAAAATGAGGCCGACCACGATTTAACACTACTGCTTTCGGCGGAGTGTATAGATAATTGTGTTTAATTATTAACTTCAAATCATTTATTTAAAAAGAATGGATTTTAGCCTTTTACTGGAACATGTGTTCAAACACATTACACTCACACAAGAGGAGCAATCGTACTTTGTTTCATTATTAAATGTAAAAAAGCTTAAGAAAAAGCAATATCTTGACCAGGAGGGCGACATAAGTAAAGGCCCGGCATTTGTAACACGGGGCATCCTCCGGAGTTATTCGCTTGATAAAAATGGTTTTGAACATGTTATTCAGTTTGCACCGCCGGGGTGGTGGATAGGGGATATGTACAGCATCGTAAAACAGAAACCAGGCAGACTATATGTTGATGCAATTGAGGATAGTGAAATTCTATGGTTATGGAAATCCGACCTGGATAAACTTTATAGCAGCATCCCCAAATTTGAACGGTTTTTCAGGATACTGGCAGAAAACGCTATTGTAGCTTTTGAAAATCGTTTGATCAGCAACCTCAGCCTTCCTGCAATTGAACGTTATGCTCAATTTTGCAGTGTATACCCTTCACTTATAGAGTCACTTCCGCAAAAACAGGTAGCCTCATACATTGGCGTCACGCCGGAATTTCTGAGCAAAATGCTTAATTCCCCTGCTCCCAAATAACCATTATGCTCTTAATCTACATTAAGTTTTTTACTTAATCTATCTTATTTGTTCCAATATAACTGCACCCTATTTTTGTACTAATAAAAGGAAAAAAGATGAAAAAAGAAATTGATAGAATAATAGCTAAGCCATCACAACCAGGAATGGTAGGCGATGGTTTCCGTGTATACAATTATATACCTGGAGCAAATATTTCCCAGCAAAGGATTAGTCCGTTTTTATTACTTGACTTTAACCCAGAATATGATTTCGGTCCTTCCGATCATATCCGCGGCGTGGGTGTACATCCGCATAAAGGTTTTGAAACGGTAACAATTGCGTACAAAGGCAGTGTGGCCCATAATGATAGTTCGGGTAGTAGTGGTGTTATCAATCCGGGGGATGTTCAATGGATGACAGCAGGTTCGGGCATCTTACATAAAGAGTATCATGAACAAAAGTTTTCTAAAAAAGGAGGGCCGTTTGAAATGGTGCAGCTTTGGGTAAACCTTCCTAAAAAAGATAAATCAACCCCTGCACATTACCAGGCTATTACCGAAGAGCAAATGAGCAAAGTAGTATTGCCAGGCGGCAAAGGAGTTGTGAATGTAATTGCAGGAACCTTTAATGGGACAAAAGGGCCGGCACAAACTTATTCGCCGGTTAATTTATTTGATGTTAAGCTAAAAAAGGATGGCGAAATAGCCACTATATTGCCTTCAGAATATAATACTGCAATTTTGCTTATAAACGGAAAAGCAGAGATAAATGGTGAAATAGCTAATGAACACAGTTTCGTACTGTTCAAAAATGCGGGAGAAGAAATTATCATTAAAGCAATTGAAGATAGTGTATTGCTGGTATTGAGCGGCGAGCCGTTAAATGAACCCATTGCAAGCTATGGACCTTTTGTAATGAACACTCAGCAAGAGATTATAGAGTCGATTGAAGAGTTTCAATCGGGCAAGTTTGGCGTTTTAAATTAAAATTTTGCTGCCGGTATATGGATTTGTTTTATTCCGTACCGGCAGCCAAAATATCATCAATTATGCAAAAGAGAATTGAACATATCCTTTCGGGCAGAGAAAAGCAAATCACCCCTGAAGAAAAAGTAAGGCAGCCTTTGCCTCACCAGGATTTCAGATTTGCCAACCCTTTTATTGTGTTGCACCATTTGGGCCCCAAAGAGATCGCTCCCGGCGGGCAGTTAAGGATACATCCACATCCGCACCGCGGCTTTGCGCCGGTAACCTTTCAGTTGCAGGGAGAAGGTTATCATAAAGACAGTGCTGGCCACGATGAAACCATACACGCCGGTGACGTACAATGGATGTTTGCGGGGAAAGGCCTATTGCACAGCGAGGGCCCAACAACCGAATTGCTGCTAAAAGGCGGCACGCAGGAACTTGTACAATTATGGATAAATGTACCTTCAGCACATAAATGGGATGAGCCCAGCTATCAATCAGCTAAAAAAACAATTCAGCCGCATGTAATGGAGCAGGAAGGCGTAAATCTTCGGTTAGCAAGCGGTTCATACGAAGGTAAAACCGGTCCGTTAAAGAGTTTCACGCCTGTTATATCCATTGTCGGGGAAATACAAAAAGGTAAAAGAATCCAGTTTACGGCGACACCCGGATATTGGACATTACTATATATTATAAAAGGGGCCATAACTATAAATTGCGAAACTGTCAGTTTGTACAACCTTATTGTTTTTGAAAAAGAGAATCAGGAAATCATTATAACGGCTGAGGAAGACACGCACGTTCTTTTTCTATCTGCAGAACCTATTAATGAACCTGTTGCAGCCAAAGACAATTTTGTAATGAACACTAAAGAAGAAATTGAACAGGCATTGGAAGATTATAAAAACGGTGTATTCGGTTCCATGGATTATTAATGATCTTTTCTTTTGTACCATGCAACCATTCAGACGTATTGTTCAAATTAGCTGGAAAGTATTCGGTTTAATGCTATTTTATACTGCATTGAACCTGGAGGGTTATGCTAAACATATAATTTCGGCTGCCGGAAACAAAAGAGCTGCTGGTTATTATAGTGGGCTGGCCTCAACTTATCCTTTAGATTTAGTTAATAAAATACACAGCCCTGATAATTTGAATAACAAAGGAAAGGATATATTCTATTTTACCAGCTCCAATCCAAGTGTTGCCTTAGAAATCAGAGATACCGCGTTTTGCTGGAAGACAACTTCCTTAATTTTCATTTCAATAATTCGGCTAGATTTAACCCTATCTTATACTATGGTCTTAATGCCGGCAAGATTTATTTGATATATCCGCAAGCCCGGTTTAAAAGCGATTCGGCCCTCTATCTGACCCGGTTTGGAAAATACAAAAAATTCAAAAAGATATATCAAACAGGTGACTATGCTATATTTATGGCAATAGCCACCGGGGCGCCAAAATAATTGAGAGCAAAACTGTTACAAGCCCCTCAACAAAAGAGCTTCCATGTTGAGGGGCGATTACCGTTTAGGCATGGGCATAGGTGCTCCACTGCGCGACACCTTCACGCTCGGTAGATTTCACTTCTTCGCTTTTAACCTGGCTCATTTTTTTATCCAGTTCTTCCGTTTCCTTTAGCTCGTTTTCCATGCCTTTGTCCTCGATGGTCAAACCTTCCGTTTCTTTTATATAAGCAACCGGGTCTTCGATATAATTCCATTGTTTACCCATGTCCGGCATTTCACCTTCGTTCCACGGCCCGCGCACGGACGTTCCATTCGACAGATTGAACGCCTGTTGCGTAAAGCGCGGATCGGCGGCCAGTACGCCCGGAGGGAAATTGGGCTGGATATCGTTTAGCGCTGCCTCAAACATTTTAAAATGTGCTACTTCGCGGGTCATCAGGAAAGACAGGCTTTCATGGATATACGGGTCATCCGTAAATTTCATCAGGTGCTCATAAACCAGTTTCGCCCTTGACTCAGAGGCCAGGTTGCTGCGCAGATCAACGGTCAGGTCGCCGTTGGAATGGATGTAGGATGCGCACCATGGAATCCCCTGGCTGTTCCTTGGGGTTACGCCGCCGCCGGTAATGATACCGAATTGCGGGTTAGCGGTTAAAGCCTGGTGGATGATATCTTCCTTAGCCGCCTTGCCGTTCATTACCTGCATGACCTCGGAGTTGTCGGCGGCGTTCTTCAGTTCGCCATTTACGCCTTTAAGCAGCATCTGGATCGTAGCACCCACGATCTCCAGATGGCTGAATTCTTCAGTGGCGATATCCATTAGCATATCGTACTTATCGGGGTGCGGCATTTTCGCACCAAAAGCTTGGGTGAAATATTGCATGGCGGCAGCCAGTTCCCCGTTTTCCCCGCCGAATTGCTCCAATAATAAATTGGCAAAGCGCGGGTCAGGGCGGGACACCCTGGCGTTGAATTGAAGGTCCTTGACGTGGTGAAACATAACAGTAAGTTTTAAAAGTTTTCAAATAGTGTTGACCTAAATACAACTAACCGCAATTGGCAATGTTTTCATTTTTTGGAAATTTATTAATTAAAAAGAATAGTGTTGTTGCCTAATTGGAAAAAGGAGATTTTAATAAATCACAACATGGTGTTTTTTTGTGCAATTGATAAAAAAACAAAATCCTGTAAATTATTTATTTACAGGATTTTGTTCATTTTTTGATGATGTGGAGCAGCGGGGTGAATGGGAATCTATTAGAACACTTGAAAGGGAATTATAAATCTGTAATTCATAAAGTGAAAAATACAGATTAGTTGCAGACCGTCTGAATTCCAAAGGCAAATGGTTGGTTTTTGTCTTGAATAATTTGCTGAAAGACTGCGAATGCTCAAACCCTAATTTATAGGCAATTTCACTTACTGATAAACAGGTAGTGGACAATTTTTTCTTCGCTTTTTCTATAAGTTTATCATGTATGTCCTGTTGGTTACTTTGCCCAGGTCAACGCTTTCAGGAATACACTCCCTGACGGTTTTCAAACGCACGGTTGTTGCCGTCCTCGTCCGTTACGATGATGGCGTATTCCTGGCAACCATGCGTTTCTATTACTATTTAAGGAGCTATGTGAGTCGGTTTCGGTATGTGATATTTAGCCTTAGGGCAATGAACGGTATCATATATTAACGAAATAAAAGCAAGCAATGGTTTTAGGCTAGGCATTAAAGCAGGCATCCGTCAGTAAGATTTTTTTGAGCTTTCTGAACCATCTTGGCTTTAATCATTAGGCAGGCAATAATCTATTTGTTTATCATACTCAGTTCAGATTTGCAGAATTGTAATAAGGCGATTGACAGAGGCACCTGGCTGGCACGCAATATTTCACCGTGGTCTTTCCAGTTTACCATGTTATCAGTTGAAAAAACATGGTATTGGTCCATTAAATCACATCCACGCGGTGGATCCACATCATGTGAAGCATACACATATAACCGACCATCTTTAAATACTCTTGCAGAGGGATCTGCGGTATATAAATGCCTGATAAATGGATTTTCTGCAGATTTGGTAATTAATTTTTGTGACTTGCAACCTGAAAATATCGTTGCAGCAATAACCAAAAGAAAAGTAGTTTTTTTCACAGAAGTTGTCTTGATTTCTTTGAAAGAAAAGTTTCGCAGGTACATCATTTATCTTAATAATTTGGTTTTACAAAAAGGGTATAGGGGTATCGGTTGCAATTAACGCTGTGCGGGATAACAAAGAATTAATAAAACATTAATACCTCAATTATCTTTGATGTTTTTTATAAATGAGATTTTGGCTGAAGTTACTGCGAGCATGCGTAAGACCCCGAAAATTCGTGATAAACAATTAGCCAAGTGATTAAAACACACTTGGCTGCCGCCGAAAAGAAGATTGATGATGCGGAAATGAATTTGATTGAGGAGAATATTAATGGTAAAACTTACAAAAGTTCATGCGCAAGTTATCCGCGGAAAAAGCATGACCGGAAGATGAAATCAATTACCTGGAAGAAGAAGACCAGATCAGGCAGGATTTGTTAGTGTTACCTTATATGATGAATTTTCCGGCCATTTTCAAAGATGCTTCTCTGAACAAGCAGCTCGCTATTATAACGAGGTGTTCAAAGAGGGTCTGACTTGTGTGAGGGGCGTTTGAGTGAGTAAAGAATTTAATTCACTATAAAATATTGAAATTCTGGGCGTTAACAATGCAAGGTTGTTCTCGTCGGGACCACTAAACTTGTAAAAACCCTTTGTAAGGGAACAATTTATGAGGGGTTTTGTTTTTACTGTCAATAAAAGCAGGTATAATTCAGTGAAAATTAATATAAAATTTAATTGACACTTTTTGATAATTATCGTTCATTTTTCTAAAAACTGCCCGATGGTACCGAATTCAATTCCCTTTTTTTGCGCCCATAAGATAAAGTTATTTATGCGTTGGCTAAAGGCATAGCCGGAGTTTCTTGAGATATAGCTTGGGAGTCCTAATTTTTCACCTTTTAGATCGGTAAATTCCCATGGATGAAAATAGATGTTAAGGTATTTGTCTTTTTGGTATGTTCGAAAACACAACCATTTTATAATTCGCATGGGTAAGTTATGAAAGCTGAGCCAAAATAACGGGAAACGTACAAATGGAGATACAGAAGATGGCAATTGTAATATTCCCTCCTCAAAAAACCAAGTACGCGGCTTATCAAAATGATTGTACCTGCCTGGAATCCATGTTGGGTTAATGGATGAATTATAACGGTAACCGCTCCGCTTTAATTCGTGCAGATCGACGGGCATCATCCTTGCCATTCGGAATCCTTTAACAGCAGTGCCGGAAAGTTTCTCTAGAGTTAATTTTGATTCAAGCAGATGTTCATTCGCAAAATTTGAATGGTAAAAACCATGTGATGCCAGCTCATGCCCATCCTCAATTATCCGGCTGATTGTTTCTGGTTGGTTTACTGCATAATTGGCTGTTACAAAAAAAGTAGCCTTTATGTTAACCATTTTAAGCAGATCCAGTACAATTAAAGTCCCTCTTGTCGAAATTGACAATTGTTCAGAAAATGATAACTGACTTCCGTATTCTAAAGGCAAGTCAAATTCTTCGACGTCAAAGCTTAGTAAGATCATTGTTTACATGAGAGTGATTCGCCGAGCGGACAATATAATTAGGACGTTGCTTGGTTTGGATAAATAGTTTGCCAAAATACATGCCTATGATTCCCAAAACAAATAACTGAAGCCCCCCAAAAAATGCAACTGTGGCAATCAACGATGCCCAACCAGAAATTCGAATGTATCCCAAAAAATAACTAATTAAAATATATGGAATATAAAGTAATGAAAGTATTGAAAAAAGGAGACCCAAAAATGTTGCTGCATATAAAGGACGTACACTAAAAGAAATGGTACTGTTCAGCGCTAGCTTAAATAACTTAAAAACTGAATAACTTGCCTCGCCTGACATACGTGCTGCAGGACTGAATGGAATTCCTATTTGTTTATAGCCAATCCATTTTATCATCCCGCGGAAAAATACATCATACTCTTTGATTTGTTTCAGCTGGGTTATAACCTTTTTGTCAATCAAACGGTAATCAGAGACACCATCTTCCATATTGATATCCGATAGCAGGTTAATAAATTTATAGAAAAGCCTGGATGAAATCTTTTGGAGCATTTTAGCATGTGGGTTTGCTTTTTCGCGGAAAGCATAAACTATATCATAGTCTTCTTCCCACAATTTGATCATTTCTTTAATTAATTCAGGGGGGTGCTGTAAATCCGCATCCATCGTAATTACAGCATCTCCCTCCGCAAACTCAATCCCAGCCTGCAAAGCCTGATCCTTACCGAAATTTCTTGAAAGTTCAACTAAATAAACATTATGATGAATTTCACACTGTATTTTAATCTCATTTAAGGTATTGTCGACACTGCCATCGTCAACAAAAATACATTCTAGGTCATAGTTAATTCCCAAAAAAGTCTTTTGAAGTTCACTTATCAGAGGACCAATATTCCGTTCTTCGTTATAAGTTGGGATAATTATAGATATTTTTCTCATCACGTGCCCTCGCTCGAAATTGTTAAAAATGTTTTCCATCATATTGTAACTGGAACGTTACAAATCTATTTAAATTAACATTAAAAAATTATAATTGCACTTGACATTATTGTGGTGTTTTAAATTTTACCCGATTATGATATTACTTAATAAGGATTACGTAATTACTCTCCAACTTGTAACATCTACAGCTTAAAAATATGAGATAGCATAATGGCCACTAAAAAACATAATCCGACCGGATATCAATGGACTTTGATACTATATTTTGCTATAGGTATTTTCTGTTGGCAGCTTAAATATTTTAGACATATAGACAATAATTATCTTATATACCGGGCGTCCTTTTACCATTTAAGGGATCATTTAAATTTGTACCTATCCTATCCTAAAGAATATTATGATGTTTTTCTGTATGGGCCTATTTTCACTGTTTTCATAGCACCTATGGCCTTATTGCCTGAAGGATTGGGATTCCTTATTTGGGAGCTGCTTAATACCGCTTTGTTTTTATATGCTATACATTTACTTCCTTTTACCAATAAAGTTAAAATGCTCATATTGCTTTTTTGTGCTATTGAATTTGCCAATTCAGTGCACTATATGCAGATTAACCCAATAATTACTTCATTTATAATTTTGAGTTATTTGTTTGTTAAAAAGGAAAAAGAGCAATGGTCTACATTATTTATTGTCCTGGGTGCGCTAATAAAGTTTTACCCGGTTGCAGGGCTGGTATTCATTGTGTTTTCCAAACACAAATTGAAATTTGTTAGTTGGACGGGTATTTGGCTTCTCGTTTTTCTTTTTTTGCCGGCTTTGATTTCCGGACCTGCTTTTGTAATTCAGTCATATCATGATTGGCTTGCAGTTCTTTCCGCAAAAAACCAATTAAATGAAAGTTTAACCAGTGGCCAGGACTGGTGTATTATGGGCGTTGTTAGACGAATATTCCAATACCGCGATATTCCCAACTGGCCATTTTTGCTTTGTGGCATGGCAATTTTGGGTATACCATTGTTAAGATTTAGGCAGTACTCGTCGCAAAAATTTCAGATACAAGTATTATGCTCCGTTTTGATAATGGTGGTTATATTTAGCACCGGGTCTGAACATCCCACTTTTATTATTGCAACAACCGGAGCAGTTATATATATAATGCTCGAAGAAAAGCCTTTTACAATTTTAAACGTCGTTCTTTTAATACTCCTGTTGGTTATTACCGGTCTTGGCCCAACTGATGCTTTTCCGAGACCATTACGAGTTTGGATGCAAAATCATGCCCTAAAAGCCTGGCCGTGCATCATTATATGGTTAAAAATAGCTTATGAATTGATGTTTAACGATTTTACCAAAGGCTCGGACGTCAGCGGCCCCCCTTGTAAGTGACCCATCAAAGAAGTTGACCATTAGCATCACAAAACGATAAAATAAAGGGTCATAACTCTTTTACAATGGATGATTCATCCTGTAGTAGCGGCGAGATTGTGTAATCTTTATATATCTAAGCTTCGGAAAAACGTTGTCCAAATCTATCGTTGTAATTCGATTTTTGCGTGAAAACCGAATGAAAATACCGGTAAAACACGGGTTGTTTTTGAAGTTCCCAACTAATATATTTGTACGGTACGCTAAGCTTTCGTTGTCGATAAATGTAAAATCAAGCTTTGTCAGTCTTGATAAAACGTTAGTTTATGAGGGAGAAATCAGACATTTTTAGTATTTAGATCTTATCAGAATCGAAGCTTATCATCTACGCAAAAAGCGAAATTTTTCTTTCCATTCGAAGAAAACGCTTATTACATTTTTCTTGCTTCTAGTGTGCTATTCAGTTTTGGCACAAAATCCGCATAACGATTTAACAGATAACGCTCAGGTCTCGCACCAAGTGAGTGGAATGGTTGCCGATTCAACAGGGGCACCAATAAACGGAGCAACTGTCAGGCTAACTTCGAATAATGATGCGGTATCTGCGGCGCCGAAAGATACGCTTCGGTTATATTACGGCATTGGAATCTATAAGCTTTCGAAAACAGAGATGAAGCAATTGGCGCAGGTTGCAGACTCAGCTGAAAATGGCCGCGTGATTCAAATCATTGGTTTCGCAGACTACTTGGGTACCGAGGGATTTAACAAGGGCTTATCTAATAAACGAGCGGAAGAAGTCCGGAAATATGTTCAATCACTAAATGGCACGTTCAAAATATACTCTTTAGGGAAGGGCCAAATTCTTTCGGAACAATTGCATACTAAAACAGGCGATCCAGCGAACAGAAGGGTTGACATAGTTTTCAAAAAAAGAAATTTAGCAGCGGTTTCTCAAGGAATTTCAAAGTCATTAACTGTTCCTGTGTATTACGTTAATGAGGTAAGATTTCGAGCAAAAATAGACAGTCTGTCGATTACTAAAGTTGGAAAAAGTATAGATTTTGATGAATTGATTTTTGACCCAGGCTCGCATCATTTAGCACCTGAAGCCATTCCACTGTTAAAAGAATTAACGAAATACCTGGCAAAACATAAAAATATCAACTTTGAGATTAGGGGTCACATTTGCTGCGATTATCAACACTCAGATGGCCTTGATTTTGATACCAAAACTTTGGATTTATCTGTAAACAGAGCTAAAGAAATCTATGAGTATTTTTTGGCAAACGGTATAAGTTCGAAACGAATGGTTTATAAGGGAGTAGGAAGTGCCCAGCCGAAAATCTATCCTGAACGTAGTGATAAAGATGAATGGGCGAATCGCCGTGTTGAAATAATTATAATAAACAGATAATTTGGTAGCCCCCCGTGGAGCTACTGCTTTAATTAAGCCCAAATCGGACTAAGCTCAAGCCATTCCGTGTTGACTACGGAGATTGGCATTTTGAATTCCACTAGTTCGATCCTGTCATGGGCTCGATATGACCAGCAGCCCTTACTGGTCAATTCTTTTAAAATAAATGGATAGGTGGCATTATTATTGCCGGATAATTCGTGTTGTTTAATTGTGATATTTTTTAATATCTGATTTATTGGTTTTATAATAATTAATGTCATGTAGGAATTGTGGATCCTACCATTCATAGTAGGGCTCTAGTTGAAATGATTATTTTTATTATTATTGAATTCTATATTAATAGTTGATCAATTGTAAATTTCAGTTAAACAGGCCCACTTCATCGGTCAATACTGACCCTGTAAATCGTCAGAATAAAGTAGACAAAATATATTTAATTTTAATATAGTGTTCCCATTCTTCATTAATCACTAAACAAAATGACATGGAACCTAAGAACAAACAAACCAAAGAGAACGTCATTAAAGGATTTCGACATTAGACCAGTAAAGAGTGGTTCTAGCCAAACTATAGATAAGTTCGTTCTAGTTTCTGTAGTTAATTGAAAGATATTAAAAAATACTAATTTTCGAGTTCTTTTGGCTCCATTAAATGGACGGTGATAATAGCTTGATTGAGATATTATATATTATAAGATATGTGGACTATATCATAAGTTTTAATTTAAATACGAATATTAGAAATTGATTAAAAAACTCTGTATGGAATTACCTATAGCCCACCATTTTGAAGAAGTTGTCAAACTGCATCCACAACGCGTAGCCTTATTTTGTAATGGGAAATATTATACATATATTGAATTATTTGAAATTGTATCGGAGATCCGAGAAGCGATTGAAAAAAATTTAAAAATTACTGGATGTGTGATTGCAATTGCAGATGAATTAAATGAGTTTACATACGCTGGTATATTGGCTATATCATTAAGTGGGAATGTGATACTTCCTTTTAAGCCTGATATGGCGCCAGAAAGGATACAGTATTCATTTGATAAAACCATACCAAGTATGGTTTTGTTTTCTAGTAAAGTAGAAGATAATATTAAGCAGCAATTTGATTTTATTAAAAACTATTCTCAATTAATTCTAAATCTGAAAAGGCAAAAATTTATTGAAGCACATTCCACTGTAATTCATAATACCTCTTTTAAAGAAATGGCTTATATACTTTTTACTTCTGGAAGTACAGGAAAGCCCAAAGGAGTTCCAGTTTCAAAGAAAAATGTGCATGATTTTCTGCAGTATTATTTTGATAAAACAAATTATGACTTTACAGAAGAAGATCGTTTTTTACAAGTTTTTGATTTCACTTTTGATGTCTCTTATTTTTCCATGTTTGTACCGTTGTCTATTGGTGCTTCATGTTATGCGCTCGAAAATGAGACTGGAAGAATGAAATTTCTTGAGATTATTAAAATGTTACAAGATCATAAGATTACGGTTGTAAGCATGGTTCCTACTGTAATCTTATTTTTGAAAAATTATTTGTCAAGAATTTCTTTGCCTTCTTTACGCTATAGTTTTTTTATAGGTGATGCTTTATACCAAGATGCCACTGTAGGGTGGAGTAGTGTAATTCCTAATGGTCGTATTGATAATTTTTACGGACCTACAGAAGTAACGATTAAATGCACCAGGTATATTTGGGACAAAACTCAATCTGAATTAGAAAGCGTAAATAACATAGTGCCAATTGGTACTCCTTTTCCTGGGATTGAATTTATAATTATAAATGACGATGGAAAATTGGTACCCGTTGGTGAAACAGGAGAATTGTGCTTTTATGGGAAACAAGTTGTAGATGAATATGTTGGACATGAACACGAAAACATGTTCATTAATCTGGTAGTGAATGGGACAAATACCCGTTGTTACAAAACTGGAGATATGTGCTCTGTCAACAAATACGGGAATCTATTATTTCATGGGAGAAAAGATTTTCAGTGTAAGATCAATGGATACCGAATTGAGATTCCAGAAATTGAGAAAGTAATTTATGATATAGTTGCAAGCCCAGTTACAGTAATTGCTAAAAAAAATGAACAAGGTTTAAATTATTTGGTTGGATTCATTGAAAAAAAAATATTTAATGAAGAAGAGCTCAAAAAAGAAATGTTACGGTTTCTTCCAGAATATATGATCCCTGTAAAATTAGTTCAAATCGAAAATATTCCACTTAATGATAATAATAAGGTGGATAGAAAAGCATTATCTCTCTTAAATAATTAAATATGAGCTCGAATGAAAATATCCTTGCAGATCTTCAATCAATATTCAGAGTTGAATTTTCAGATCAAACAATTATTCTAAATGAAAGTACTACAGCTGATGAAATTAAAATGTGGGATTCAATAACACATATGGGTCTTATGTTTAGTATAGAACAGCATTACAATATAAGCTTTAGTCTCGATGAGATTATTTCATTTCAGAGTATTGGAGATTTGGTGAACACCATTAAAGTCAAAATTTAGTAATGATTCCAGGAACCATTGCTTATTTTGGATTTCTTTTTATAGTGATCTTATTTTATTATGCTATCAATAAAGTTGAATTTAAGCAGTGGCTGTTACTGATTAGTAGTTTATTTTTTCTTTATTTTTTTGGGATCACATCTATTTTATTTGCTGTATCCCTTAGTTTGGTTAATTTCTTTTTTGGAAAATATGCAATAAAGGGGGGTTATACGTTTCGGAAATTAGCCATCATTAATGTGATAAATATTGGTGTATTAATAAGTCTAAGGTTGACCTCTAAATATCATTTTGAAACAATTTCCTTTTTTATAAAGGATGAAAAGTTTGAATTTTTAATCTCGACATTGGGATTAGGTTTTTATACCATGCAAAATATTGCCTATCAAATTGATCTGTATAAAAAAAGGTATCCCGCAGAAACTGATCTTCTAAAATTTACATTAGGAAATATTTTCTTTGCAAGAATTTCCTCTGGTCCCATATTGAATCTTAATTCTTTTAATCAGCAATTGACGACCCTTCCCATCCGTTTCACTGAAGAAAATTTTACTATTGGTTTGCAACGTTCTTTGATAGGTGTGATAAAGAAATATTTAATTGTGGAGAGACTAGCGGTATATGTGGATAATTGTTTTGATAGCACTATTCATATACCTTGTGGATTGGGGGTTGTATTCGGAAGTGTATTATTTACCATTCAGCTATACTTTGATTTTTCAGGGTATATGGACATTGCTGTAGGATCGGCACGTTTTTTTGGGATTAAACTTTCTGAGAATTTCAATATGCCGTTGCGCTCTGAATCTATCGCAGATTGGTGGAGGAAATGGCATATCACATTGATGAATTGGTTTACTCAATATGTTTATTATCCATTGGTATATCAGATTCGGAAATATCAAAAAACGTCTGCTATTGTTGGTATAGCAGCTACATTTTTAATAAGTTCTTTGTGGCATGGATTTGGCTTTACATATTTAATCTGGGGAGGATTACACTTTCTATACCTTGCCTATTCAACTTTAAATAAAAAAGGATTACAATTATTGAAATCTAAATTCCCCTCTGGCTTATATAGTTTTCTATTTATACCGATTACAATTTTAATGGTTAGTTTTGCTAATTTGTTTTTTCGTTCAACTAATACGGTACATGCACTACGACTTTTAACTATACTATTCAAAAATAAATTTTGGCCTTCTGGAACTTTACAATCTTGGTTAGGTATGAATGTAATTACAGAAGATAACATTTTATTCACTTTATGGGTTGGGGTTTTCCTGTCATTGCTATACCTTATTTTTGAAACAAAGCTAATAAAGGCATTGTCTTACCCGAAATTCAGGATTGGATGGTTTGTCTTTTTAATTGTAATGTTGGTAACTTTAGGTGTTTTCGATAGCGCGTCTCGTTTTATCTACATGAATTTTTGATAGTGTATTATGAAAAAAATAGTAATCACCATTTTTATCTCCGTTACTTTATTATTTTTATTTCAGATAGCCACAGGATATTTGATTTCAAAGGATACCAAGTTAAAAACAACAAGGATAACTAAATCAATACTAGATGCTACAGTTTTAATACATGGAGCTTGTGAATCTGAATGGACTATTGATCCTGATTATGTTGAAAAAGTTACTGGACAAAAAGCATATAATCTTGCTGAAGCATATTCAAATTTTGCTGATAATTATTTAGCTTTATATTTATATTTGAAGCATCAGAAAAAACCAAACTATCTTGTTTTACAAGTTGCTCCCCAAGAATTAAACAGATTAATTCCTGATATGCTCAACTCTTATAGGTATGCCAATTTTGTAGATGATAGTGTTGTTTATGAAATACTTAAAAAATTTGATTCACATTATGCTTTTTATAGTAATATTCCTTATCTGAGATTTTCTTATTATAATAATTTTATTCTGCAAAAAAACCTACGAGGTCTATATCTGAGTTTGACTAATAAATCTAATAATATACTTGAAAATGGGTTTAAAGCGCCCACAGAATCCGATACACTAAAAGATTTTAGTAAGCTCAATATAAAAATTGATAAACATGAATGGGATTTTGAGCAAGAACAATATCTTAGAAAAATTATAGAGTATTGTAAGAAGGAAAACATTAAAATTATTTTGTATAAGTTGCCAGTTTATCAGAAACATTATAATGATAACCCCTTTTTAAAGGAATATACTTTTAAAATTAATGAAATCGCTAAAGAATATTTAATCCCATATTTCACTTTTGACACTTCAGCTATTACTTATAATTACCATAATTATTACGCCGTAAATCACTTTACAAAACAAGGAGTAACTAAATTTAATAAAATGTTGTTCAACACTATCAATGATAGTATTTTCAAAAAATAATTTAATAGACCTGTGCAATGGCGGGCGTCCTGTATGAACGGTATATCGTCCACTACCTCTGTCAGATCCATATGCAGGATCGTTTTTTCAGAAATCTCATTATCACCCTTCAACTGTTCAAATAAGGCAGAGGCAAAGGCTTTATTACTCCCCAGCTCAAAGCTCCCATAATCCTCGAAGCCACCATCAGGTGTCTTAATATAGAGATTAAATATGACTGTTAATCAGAGGGTCGCTGGTTCGAGCCCAGCCTCAGGAGCCTGAAAATCAATGATTTATCCCCACTCCGGCGAGTGGGGATTTTTTATTTG
>FTJA01003671.1_pt1 | contig 63169 bp, 88 predicted proteins | sample 1689021 | NCBI WGS metagenome assembly FTJA01 (sample SAMEA3914874, study PRJEB12502) | metagenome | biome: forest; material: soil | place: Canada | collected 2011-07-03 | depth 0.3 m | reverse complement strand
CCGCCACCGCCACCGCCACCGCAACCTGCACAAGTTAGAACGAACGCGGTAATCAGGCTTACGATCATGGTATTTCTGGCGATGCTGGTGTTAGATCGATCGTGGCGCCGGCTTGGCGCATACGCTGGAGAATTCGTTCTACCGTCGGCGCATCCAGTTCCAGTCTGGCCATAGCAAAGAACAGGATTTGAGCGCTGATTTCTCGCTCCGATCCGGTGTATTTGCGCCATTGGCGCCCGTTTGATACGCCAAATAACTCGGCCATACCAGAGCTCGAGAGGCCGAGTTCCTGCTTCAAATTGGCGAGTGAGTCGCCCGAGGGAGGGGAATAGATCATAGATGTGGGCTTGCATGTTCATTCCTTGCGGAGATCGGGCCGCGCGGGTTGCGCTTCCTCTATTCGCAAGGTAGGACCAATGGGCCCATTTGTCAAGTATGGATTAATGAATTGTTGCTGACTTGGTGCCGACGGCCGTTGTGTAAATTGTGCGATTCGCAAGGCGGCGTCTAAATTTTTCGACCTGTTGGTCAACGCAAAAATAAAGGATCGCTGCGCAGACAAGTGAAATTCCGGCAATCAGAAGCGACCACATCCAACTACTTCGATGGTTAATGATGAGAATGGATACGATTGGCCAATGTACCAGGTAAATCGGGTAGCTCAAGTTGCCAATAGCCTGATCGATCCGACTTAATCTGGTGGCTTGAAAGACCAATATCAGGCTCGTGGCGAAGATCACAAACAGGCCTGCTGAGATATATTGGTTTCTGTCGTACTTCTGCAGGCCAGCAATTACGAAGGCGGTTAGCACGACGCCGGCAAGCGAGATCCATTGTGGATTCAATTTAACTTTGCTGATGGTCGGGTTGAATTCAACAGATGCCCAATATGCTGCCATACCGAGAAGGAACAGCCAAAAGAAATTGGTTGCACTTCTGCCCTGAAGCGGAAAGAGCGGGTATAGGTCGGACATGATGGCCAAATGAAGCAGGAATGCCATCCCGAGTGAAATCAGGATCGCCTTCGGTTTCCGAGCGAGAAATGGCGCAACGATATAGAAAGTAATCTCGATACCAACTGACCACATATGCTCCATATGGGTGGCGTTCACGAAAGCAGGACCATCTGTCGAAACGCGTTGTGCAGCATAAAACACGATTTTTCCGGTGGCGGCATCGACGCCAAACCACCACAGAACATTGTAAAAAAACATAGTAATGGCCGAAGCCCAGGTAGCTATCGCTGCACCGGTTGACGCATAAATACTTGGCGTCATTGGCGCAATGAAGATGAGCACCGCGCCGAACACTATGATGTAACTGGGCCAGAGGCGGAGGAATCTGGCACCATAGAAGCCTGCAATATTGTCCTGGTACTTTTCGTTCAGAACCAAGGCCATATAAAAGCCAGAAATAATGAAAAAGGCACTAACGGATAGAGAGCCATCAATTCCAGCTACTTGGATGCCGTTGTGCGCAAGTACCACCGCGATTGCAAGGAAAAGTCTTATAAGGCCCATATTTGTAACGCTAAGTTGGTTTTGACAAACAGATTAGCGTTATACCAGATTTGCATATATGCAACAAACCTATATACCGGTCGAACGTGTCTATATATCAAGAAGCAGTTTTAAAGAAATAAATGCTCAGTTTTCAGACTTGTTTTTCGTGTCCTGCAAGTGCCAAGCACCCTCTAAAAACAGCCAGAAAATTAGCCACGCACAGCTAGCTGTAACTCTCGGCTGCACGATAGGGGCGCCAAAGATATTTGGCATGTTTATTAAATATGCAATTAGATAAATTGCCGCAGCTAATGCAGCGCATCGGAATATTGCCCTACCTACCGATGTTGTGATTTTTCGCATCATTATTTAACGTCGAAATTTTAATCGACAGAGCGTAGCACACCTTATCAACCACCTCTCGGGGTGGTTTTTTTATGCCCGGAGAAAAAATGGCAGTGACAGTCGTACATGAAGAGAAAAACACGTTCTCCGTCGACGTGAATCTTCCAGGCCATGCGCCACGAGGATCTGCGACGCCTCTCTTTGAGAAAACGCGGAAACACCTATTGGAGCGCGATGGCGGCCGGTGTTGGGTATGCAACTGCACGGCCGAAGAAACTGGCCATCCGATCGAGGCGCATCACTACCCAATCGAGCGATCTTTCGCCGAAATGATCGACTGGTCGCCAGGTTCGCAGATCCGCAAGGACTTCCCATCGTTCGGCTGGGGCAGCTTTGACGAATCAAATCCTTACACCTTCGTGGACGATATGAACGTCAACGGCCGCTTGCTCTGTAAGGCTCACCACATCGGGAAGGACGAGGGCGTACATGCACTCCCAGAGCCTGTATGGCTGGCACAGCGGTACGGCAAGGAAGGCTACCAGTTCTCCAGCATCGAGATCATCCACCACGACCAGGAGGGCGCATGAGCGAGCCAACCATCATCTTTTGGATAATTCAGGCGCTGCTGGCCGTCCTATGGTCCGTGCTCAGCTGGAGTTTCAAAACGTTGAAGGCGGATGTGGTGGCCGCCGCCGTTGAGCGGGACGCGGTGAATAAAGACCTCCAAGCATACAAGTTGCACGTCGCCGAGACGTACGTCACGCAAACCGACTTGAGCAAGGCGATCGACAACTTCGGCAAGGCCATCGAAGCGGTGTTCAAGAAATTGGAGCGTATCGAGGACAAATTAGACATGAAGGCTGACAAATGATACCGAAAGATTTCATTGCCGCCATCGGTCCGGCAGCGCAGGCGTCAATGCGTGCCTCCAAGATTTCGGCGAGTTTCACCATTGCGCAAGCTGCTCTGGAATCAGGATGGGGTACCTCGAAGACTGCCATCAATGCCAAGAATCTATTCAACATCAAGGCAGATCCTTCATGGAAGGGACCGACCTGGTCGATGGCCAGCACTGAGCACGCGAACGGCAAAGATGTGTTGGTGCCAGCGCGCTGGCGTGTGTATCCAAGTTGGCAAGCCTGTTTTGACGACCGCTCCAAATTCTTTGCGACCAACAAGCGCTATGCCAATTGTTTCAAGGCGGTCGGCGGTGAGGCTTGGGCGCTCGCTGTGGCGGCTGCAGGCTATGCAACGGATCCGAATTATGCGGCCAAGCTCATCGCAGTGATCCGGACTCACAACCTGGCCGCGTTTGACGAGTAACAATTCTTAACTTCAGGAGTTACATATGAATCTGAATCTTCCACGACCACCAAAGCCAACCGCCGTCCAATTCTTCACCTTGGTGGCCATTATCGTCGGTGGTTTGGTGTCGTATTTCCCGCCACCGTCGAATGCGGTTGCTATTTGGGCGATTGTCTCGATGTTCCTTGGCTATGCGATCCGGGATCTGTTTGGGAGCAAAACGCCGTCTATGCCGCCCCCATCTGATACGCCGGCACCTACACCATGATGCGCGCGGCGGTCGCGCTGGTACTGGCCAGCGTATTGTCCGGCTGTGCCGGCATCGCCACGTACAGCGTCAAGCCTTTCTATGACGATGCGTCGAAGCAGGTCATTTGCTGCGAAGCTTTGATTACGAACGGCAAAGACATCGCCACTGTCAACGTGGACATCACACGTACCAACGACACATACACGATCCATTTTCAAGAATCCGGTGTGGGCGCAACCGCGCCGGTCACCGCGCAAGGCGCTGTCGTCTCGAATGTGGCCACAGCAGTTTCCAATGCGGCTGTCAGCGCCGCGAAATTCATCCCTAAATAGGAACCATCATGAAACGTCTCGTACTGGCCGCAATCGCGGTCTGCTTGTTCTTGTCCGGCTGTTCTACAACCGGTACCCAAACACCGGCCGAAATCGCTGCCAACGTTGCAGTCCAGGTCAAGAAGGCGTGTGCTATTGCTCAGCCGACGCTGGCATCGCTGCAGGTGATGCAGTCGCAGCTAACTGCCGACCAGCAAGCGGACGTCGCCAAAGCCGAAACAATCGTTACAGGAGTCTGCTCAGCCACAGTGCCAGCCGCGCCGCAAAGCGTCGCTGACCTAGTGCAAACGGCGTTCCCCCTGGTTATCAAGTTGATCGACGCCTCGTCGATGGCTGCCCAGGACAAGACGACGGCAATTGTCGCGTTGACGGCGGCTCAGATCGCCGTATCCGCCGCGCTCGCACAGTAATTTAAGTCAGTTTCAATCCTGCCCGGGCCGCTTCGGTGGCCCGGGCTTTTTTTCGTTCTGGAGAATTGTCATGTCGAAGAAAATACGCGTTGCCCTTAGCGGATCCGGAATGAAGTTTCCAGCCCACGTCGGCGCCCTGACCGCCATTCGCGATGCGGGTTATGAAATTGTCGAGATAATTGGCACCTCGGGCGGCTCTATAGTGGCCGGCATGCTGGCCAGCGGCATGAGCGTCGATACCATGAAAACGCTGTCGTTCGAGAAGGACTGGACCAGCATGATGAATTACAGCCCGCTGGCCATCTTTAACAATGGATTCTGCAGCGGGGCTAACCTGTATCGGTTCTTGAAGGAAAACACGGCCGGCAAGACGTTTGGTGACCTAGCGATCGATCTCTCAGTTGTCGCCTCAGACGTAGCGCATCAACGGCCGATCATCTTCAGCAAGGAAATGACGCCGGATGTTGAGGTTGCGTTCGCCTGCCGAGCTTCAGCCTCAATCCCGTTCGTCTACACGCCTGTCCGCTATAAGACAACCATCGCGGTCGACGGCGGCATCGTCAACAACCTGGCGTGTGATCGGCTCAAGGTCGACGATGTTCCGCGGCTGGGTGTGCAGCTGGTCAGCAACGATTTGCCGCTGCGGTTGAATAGCCGACTTGGAATAGGTACCCTAGCGGCGCGTCTGATCGACCTGATGCTGAGCGCCTGTGAATCTGCACATGTCTCGGCTGCCCAGATGGCCGGCGCCAAGATGGCATTTGTCGAGACCGGCTACGCCAGCTCACTGGACCGCAATATGGCGCTGCAGGTGCGTCAGCGCCTGTTCAACGACGGATACGCTGCAACCTTTAAGGCGTTAAAGTGAAGCGCCAACGTGCCTGGGCATTCATGTTTCTGGATTGTCCTGCTGCGCCTCGGCCCACTCGACCGCGTTAGCGCACCCCTTTTGATCAAAGGTTTCGCCAGCGACGAAGCCGTAGCGTAGTTGATTTTCACCAAATATGAATTCGTCGCCTAGCGGATCCTGAAATTTCACAAGAACGGTGTCGTCAATGATGACCGACTCCTTCCGCATCAATGCGGCGATGACTCGACGGCGTGTCTTGATGTCGAGTGGTGACTTGCAGGTAATCGTCGCTGCATTCCTCCATTCGTCCTCGATTCGCATAACACCTCCATCAAAACAGATCTCCCGTAGATTTGACAGGATTTTTCGTCGTCCTTGGTGGTGCCGGCGCTGGCCACGCTTTCATCAGTTCGGGTGGGTATAGTTGCAAGTACGACCTGGCGCGCTCGGGGTCGGTGCATTCTAGCCAGTCGTCATATTCGGACTCGGGGACGATCACCAGGGAGCGTTTTTCATCCTCTGGCCGGTGAAAATGCTTCATCACAGGATGCTCGTCAGCATTGATGGTGATCTGCGTGAATGAATGCGCTACGTTGCCATCAGGTTCATCCCAAGACCGCCACAGGCCGGCCACTGCAAACGGCGCGTCATCGGCCATCCCAATCGCCCAGCGCTCATGCTTTCCGGCTTCCCAATTTGGCTCATAGAATCGCTCCATCGGACAAAGGCAAAGTTGCGCTTGGCGCCAAGGCTTCGAATAGCTGCGGCGCTCGCCAATTGTCTCTGCTCTTGCGTTCATGGTTGTGATGCGTGGCCCACCTGGCGGTAGGTGACGTTTCGGTATAAGGCCATAACTTGCCACTATCAACTCCGGGCCATCTGCTCCGCGGCGAATGATTGGCGCATCGTAGTCCATGTAAATTTCGCGTGACCAGTCCATCTTCGGTGGGACCATGGCCGAAACTATTGATGGAAGCCTATCTCGTGGCGTTGCATTGTAATTTGTACACATAAATCCGACCTAAGTAGTGCAGATCAGATCTAGTCTACCTATTCCAGAGGTTCTTTGCCTGGCGTCCCGGTGTGGAAATGACCCATCCCGCTTCCATTATTGCAACGGTCCAGTTTGACAACGCGATCCTCCTTGCTGAGCCGCATGACTTCATATTCTCGGTCCTGGTACAACTTGGCGGCATCCTCTTCTGTCATGCGCCAGCGCGTTTTGACCCATTTCTTACTGATCGGATCGAGGTACCGAATAAAGAACATCGATACGGTGTGTTCGCCTTCCATGATGCTCACCCAAATATACTGTATGGATATACAGTATATGAAGTTTACGAAAACGCGCAAATCCAGATTGCTGTTTGAGGCAACGCTTTAGTCAAAGAATGAGACAAAAATCGTGGAAAATACAGTTGTAAGTCATTGTTTTATATAGGTCTATACAGTGGTTGTTTGTGTGTGATGTATAATGGTGTGTTGCACCATAACCCTATGATTCAATTAAGAAAAGAACCAGTTTAAGATGCTTTCCACCGCAAATATGCTGGTAGCCTGAAAGCCTAATACTGGCGCTGGTTTCACGATTCATTAATAAAATTCGTGTAATATTTTCTGAAATCATTTCATCGCTACTAGCTGCCACCCTTGGCCGCGCATGTCGTCATATTTCGCTGTCATTTTGGCGTTTTTATGGCCCAACATTGACTGCGCAAATGCTGCTCCGTACGCTTCTTTGTACAACCGCTCCGACAAGCTTCTGATCTCGTGAAACGATGGTGGCGTACGTCCGTCGGCGGCAACGATTCCCGCAGCATCGCGCGCTGTCGAGAAAGCCGTCGACAGACCGTTCGAGGTTACGCGATCGCCAGGCTTGGCCGATCCCTGATGAGCCGTATGATGAATCATTGTCCGGCTGATGATAAGGTCGCGACAATTCTTTATCGCGTCGTCAATGGACATTCCGACCTTCTCAAGCCTAATTTTCCCATCCTGCTGTAGTCGTATCTGCCCCTGCGATTTCTTCTGCACGATGTAAAGGTAGCCCTCGCGATAGTCTGAGAACTTGAAACTTGCAATATCGTCCCGGCGTTGAGCGGTCAACAGGGCAAGATACATGGCGCGCTGCAGCCAGGTCGGTGCCAGCTTGTGGATCGCATGAAACTGCTCGAGCGACAGGCGTTCACGCTTCACGGTGCGGTCAGGAGTGTAAGTGGCAGTGACAGGATTTTTGCCGGCATCGATCATCCCCTGCGTTTCGGCCATCCGGAAAACGTCCTGTATCCGAGTCCGCACCAGAATTGCGGTAGGCGCGCCGCTTTCTTTCTCCACATCAGTAAGAAACTTGGCAATATGCGCTGTGCCAACATCTTTCAGTCCCATCCAGGCAAACTCACTGTTCTCAATGCGGGTCAGATAACCTGTGGCATTGCGCAGCGTAGAGCTCGCCGGTTCAGTTTTTTCGATCCACATTTCCTTGTAGATTGGCACCCACTTGGCTAGCGTGTGTTCTGATTTTCCAGATACCCAGTCGGATAGTGAAGATTGCGCCATGTTGGCAAGCGCTGCATTTGCGGCCCTGGCCTGGATAATCGCCTTTGCCTTATCTTTACCGATGCCTTTTCGCAAGCCACTCTTTGGATTCCTATAGTAGTAGTAGCCGCTTGGATTTTGGTATAAGTTCGGCGGCAAACCACGGTTTGCTGCTGTTCGCTGACGCCCCATTCAATCGCCCCGATATTCAGCGCTTGGCTTAACATACCATCCGCGACCCATCTTCACCGGTTGCGGCATGATCCTGCCATGGTGTATCCAGTTGAGTAAGGTGTTGTAGTGTGGGCTGTTCTCACCAAACACGGTCTCAGCCCACTTCTTCAATGGGACAAATTTTGGTTGCATTGTTGTACTCATCAATTCACCTCTTTTCAATATGTCGAAATTCCACAACCCACACCCAGGGATTCAGTGCCCAGCTACCGGCGCCGTTGATCGATTCCCACAGATGCCGGTAGCGCTTCACGTGGGTGTCGCATTCTCTGCAATCGATATCGAAAATAACGCCACCGTTTGCACCAAGCCCATTATGTAAGCCGGTTCCCAGACATTGAGGGCACATCCAATAGTTGGATTTGTAATCGTGTTCTTCGGGGCGCTGCTCATCAGTAAAAGTGCCTTCTGCCTTAGCGTCGGCCTCGCTAATGTCCTGCAGCCGCTCCACGCGTATGCGGGCGATGTCGCGCAGGACTCGACACGCCGCGCGCGGCATGAAGATCGCTGGCCGCGTGTACCAGCCAGGTTGAGCCCCACTGCGGCCCTTAGCCAGCGGCACGTCTGGATTGTCAGCGGCGTACTGGTAGCGGCGGTCGCACTCCGTGGTCATGTCGACGAAGTGCCACGCGTCGCGCTTCTTCTTCTCGCTGTAACGGGTTTCCCAGCGGCCAAAGGCGTAGAACGTATCGCGCACCCAGAGCCGGTCGCTTGATTCACCGTATGGACACGGAAGCGCCCATTCGCCATCTTGCGTGTATGCGCCGAATACCTCAGCGCTAGGCTGCTCCTCGCCGTGACGATCCACGACAGTCGGATGATAAAGTCCAGTGTAGATCCGCTCGTCTTCTGGTGGCTGTGGCTTTACGATTCGCCGCGTCTGCGTCTTGCTGCCATCTAGCAGGGCGCGCACCATGGCGCCTGTAAATAAGATTGGACGTTCTTTCATGATTTCCTCGCTTTCAGCATGGCGTCGGCCTGCTGATATGCCCACATAGCGCGCTCGTCGAAGGTAAATCCATCGGCACCTATTGGATTCGTTGCAGCGGCCTGCATGGCCTTGGCTGCGAAATAGTCACGCAGCGACATGCCGCCATGCGCTTCCGTTTCCCATCGTTCTTCGCCTTCGCTGCTAATGCCTGTCATGGTCGGTTCAATACATGGGAAGGCTGGACCACCGTTATCGTGACTCATGGCCGCACCTTGGCGATACCGTGTGCGGCAAGGACTGCGTGAACGATCGCCAGCATTTCTGCTTGGTCGTCGCAATCGTTCGGCATCGCTATATGAGTTTCGTTGGCGATATTCACAATTTCATCATCACTCAGCACCGGAGCTGCTGGCGGTGCGAAATTGTTGTTTGCATACATGGAGTCGCGTGAGTTCGTTTCAATCTTGCCGAACAGGTGGGCGTTCCACGAATCTGAAATGCGCTTGAATCTTGCACGAGCAGCGGACTCACCGATGATGATTTCGTGTTTTCGCTCGTAGTCATCGAAAATGATCGCGTAGACTGCACCATCGTTATAGCCATGTGGAGCCGACGCCGGCTCCTGCTGCGGCGCGGCCAGTGCAGCGCGCTTCTTCCATAGGTCCCAGGCAAGTTGTTTGGTTTGCACATCAGGCGAGATACCCTGGGTTGTTTTTTCCTCCAACCATGCGGTATCAAACAAGACAAATTCTCGTTCAGCATCAATATCCATTCATTCCTCCGAATCAGTGGTTTTCAATTCATGCGCCATATGCAACGCGCAATGCTGCGCAGGCTCGATTGACCCGTGATTTCACGGTGCCGACCGGCACATGCATCTCAGCCGCGGCCTGCGGATAGCTCATCTCGCCCAGGAATACCAACTGCAGCGTGCGGCGGAAGTTTTCGCTCAGGCTGGCCAGCGCGGCCGGCAGCCTGGCAATATCCAGTTTCGCTTCCTCGGCCTCCAAAATATCCAACGGATTGCAGCAGTCGGAAACTTCGAAGTCATCGGCTTCTAACCCCTCGACCATGTACTTGCCCACCACCTTTGCATGCTTGGCGCGCTTGCAGATAATGCTGAACGCGATGGTTTGCAGCCAGGTCGACACCGAGCTATCGCCACGAAACCGAGCGGCATATTCCATTGCCTTTACCGTGGTGTCCTGCACAATATCCTCGGCCTCGTACCTATCCTGGATCCTGTAGGTCACAAACAGCCGAAGCTTTCTCAGGTCGTCAGTAGAGATGTTCATGTCAGTGCTCCTGCACCAAACGGATGTTGTCGCGCGCGTAAATGATGAATGCCTCCATCTGCTCTCGGGCCAATTCGTTGATGTCCAGATCGTGATATTTCGCGTGATCCATGAAAAAGCTCCACAGCAGCATCATCGCAATGCCTTGGCCATCAGAAACGGTATCGGTCCGGTCGTGAATCAGCTTGCGCAGTTCATTGGCGATATTGTTGTTTTCGTCGGAAATTCTCATATCAGTGGCTCCATCATTGCGTTGATCAACAGATAGGCCGTGGCGGTGATGCCGGCCAGGACGATCAGCAGGTTGGCTGCGATGCTCAGGCGCTTTTCGGTGGTCATGGTAGGATTTCCCCCAAATAAAGGGAGACACTATGAATAAGACATTCCGCGAGACTGCTTGCGCAATCGCTATTGCCGTTGGCTTGCTGGTTGGGGGGTATTTCTTGGGGGCTTTTGTCAAGCACCCTCCGATTAATAATGCCGAATGGCCTGCGTGGGTGCAGGCAATAGGCTCCATTGGAGCGATCTTCGCGGCCGTGGCGCTGTCCTACTATCAATTCATTTCGGCTCGCGTCCTTGCAGATAAAAAGGAAAAGCAGGAAACCGAAGCATTGCTTCAAGGCTTGCGCGATGAGATAGACGTCACTCGAGAAGGATTTCAGCGCAATGTTGGTGCAGCGATTGAGGCAAGTGTTGAGGGTGAAATATTTAATTTCAGGTGGTATCCGGCAGAGCGTCCTTTTGTCGTATACGACGCTTGCGCTAGTCAACTCGGGAGAATTCCGGATGCGCCACTGCGCAGAAATGTCATACGAACCTTCAGTCAAGCGCGTGGATTGTCGTTGTCCATCAGAACCAATACCCATCTTCTGGAGGAATTTATGTCGGCCAATATTCGTGCGAAATTTACAAAAACCGATCTCGACATTCTGGTTGCAGATGAACTTCGTACCAGTTTGATTGACTATGCCGGTAAGCTTCGACAAGCTTACAACGACACCAAAGAAAGCGTTGACACGCTTCATATCGCTGTTGGCGAATTTCTCAGTAAATCGGCTGGAAGATGACACCATACGTCCCGAGCAAATTCGTTCTGAGCAAGCAGTAGGCCATTGGCACAGATATGAAGGGGTCATGATAGGATGCTCGAAATCTTAAAAAATGGAGATATATGAGCGGATTTACCTACAACGGCTACCTTTACCTTGCACTCGCTATAACTATCCCCAGCACAGAGAAATGGGAGTCGCGAGTCAGTATTTCGAAACCACATCCGGATGAGCCGAAGAACGTAAAAGAGCATTTCTTCAAAGATGTGAAACGACTTTTCGACAGTGAAGACGATGCCATTCAGGCCGCTCATGTCACAGCCAAAGCGCTTATCGATCGCACTATTGACGGCTTGGATTTCTAAGTTCATGCCACTCCCGCATTTTTCGTAGTAATAAAGAAAGTATTCAATGGCAGAGCAATTTTCGGTAATTCCAACTGGTGACGAGGACGGTGCAGACGGAGTTCCTTTCGTCGCAAATCTGAACGGAAACAAGACAATGGGATTAGTTTCCCGAAGCGTGTTGACCAGTTGGGCGGAAGCGATCGATGAACCGCTGGTGCATGTCTTTCTCCGAAATAATGATCGGATCGAAAAGGTCGCAAGAGTGTGGCTCGCCAAAAATCCTGGTCTGTTCATTATTCTTGGGTCTGCGGATTTTTGACGGTTCATGCGACCCTCGCAATCTCGCGCTCATGGGCGAAGTCAGAACTAGCTTGGGCGACGGAAATGGCGATGGCCACCGGCTGTACCCAGATCGGCAGGGAGCTCAGCATGAATGTCTCACCTGACCAGGCTAGCAGCAGGGTTACGCCCATCACGCCGGCGATGGCTTCAGCGGCGGCCGGTGGCACGGCATTGCCGATGCGCTCCCGCCAGTCACTATCGGATAGGCCGGCCAGCTCGAAATGTTCCTCTGGCTCGATCAAGGATTGAAGCGCGGCCAACTCCAGAGTCGTGAATGGGCGATGCCAAGTGCCGTCTAGTGACCGGATGACCGTAATCAACTTTTTGTCGGCGGCAGGTAGCATCAGATCGACGCGCTTATCCGCGACGGACCAGCGACCATTGTCCAGGCCGGCGGAGGAACTGACGGCGCCAGATGGCGAGTCCCATGGGATGACACCGTAGTGCCCACCGGTCAGGAAGTTGTCGCCTTTTCCGCGATTCATGCTGGTCCGTGGGTCTGCCACTGACATCCAGCCACCTTGCACGCCTTTGCCACCGGCGATGACCGTATTCGATGGGTGATCCCAGTCCATTACCATCAGATTGTTGCCGCGGCGATCCCAGCCTGGACGAGGATCCGCAACGCAACCGCCTCCGCTGGATGGGCCGTGGCCAGCCGTCACGGTACCGGATGGTTCATCCCATGGTGTGACACGGTAGACGTTTTTGTGTGTGTCGCTGCCATAGGCACGCGGGTCTGCTACCGAGATGCTGCCCTGGATGGGCGAGCGTTGACCAGTGACTGTGCCGGTGGGTTCGTCCCACTTCCGGACGCCGTATTGTTGGTATTGGAGAGCGTCCGCCGGTGCTCGAGGATCCGCGATCGAGAAAGCGCCGCATGTTGGCGTGCCGCGCGAGGTCACTGTTCCCGTCGGCGCGTTCCAGTCACGGACGCCCAAAAAGCCGCCGTGAGACTCAGGAACGATCAGATAATCCCGAAGGTTGCCATTCTCGACCGCCAACTTGTTGAGACTGCGCCAATCGCCGCCGGCCTCGACGAAAGCCAGGCGCACCCATGTTTTCCATTGCAAAGATGGAATCCGGTGCATAGGACTGGTGCTCAGATCGCCTGGCAGGGGCATGCGCTCCAAGATCGATCCAACAGACTTGAGCGTTTTTTTCTCCGGCTCATAGAGGAAAGGCGGGACCTTCTCCTGGTGTCGCGCTACCAGCAGGAACCGCTTACGGCTCTGCGCCAGCTCGCCAAGTTCGCCGCAATCATGGGTCGTCTCAGCCACAGCATAGCCATAGCGCTGCAGCAGCTGGACGATCTGGTCCAGCAGATGCCGTCCGCGGGTCTGGATGCGCGGCACGTTCTCGAAAACGATCAGCTCCGCTGGGTCATCGGCGAAAGCTTCTAGTGCCAACCAGATACCGCGCAACGTGAGGCGGTTCAACGCCTGGTATTTGGCGGTCTTGCTCTTGTTCTCAGCCAGGAGTCCTGAAAATCCCTTGCAGGGTGCCGACAGGAAAATGATGTTCGGGCTTTCGCCGCCGGCAGCGCGCTTGATGTCTGCGGTGGTGGCTTCGCGCCAATCTGAAGGAGGCTGCCGGTCATGGAAGGCAATGTACTGATCGCGATCGAACAAGTCTAATGTCGTTGCTTTGACGCCGACCAGTCGCTCAAAGTCCCGATTCGCAGCTGCATCAACGTCTATGCTCCCGATACAGCGAAACTTGGCGACCATGTTGCCGACTCGTGCCTTGCCACGGTTGAAGCCCTTGGCGCCCCCACCGATAGCGCCGAATAGATGGAAATGCTTGATTTCTTTATTTATTATTAAGCCGCTATTCATGCGATTTCCTTGGTAGTGGACAACATTGATTTCAAATGGGCCTTGACGTGCAAAGCGATCTTTTCTGGCGCGCTCAGATGGCCGGCTTTGGCATTGCAGATCCGGTGCGCCAAGAACTTATTGCTAATGTGTTGTGGACCGCCGGCGGTGATGGAGACCAAGTGCTCTTCAGATTCATCCTCGACGCTGACCGGTTGTAGACAGAAAAAACAGTTGCCACCGTCGCGCACGCGGATCGCTTGCAGGACAGGGCTGCTTTTCTTTGTCCGTTTGGTCGCCGGCGCCGCGCGCCAAGACTGCGATCCTTTGAAAGCTGTCCAGGCTTTCTCCGCTGGGCCTGTGAAAGTGATGGCTCCTGATTGTTTGGTATAGATAACGCCGGTATCGCCACCGGCCTTGAAGCGGACAAGTTCCCACTCGCTGGTCGGTTCCAATACTTCGGCACCGTTCGCAGCAAGCCAGTTGCGGAATGAGTCGCGCTGCTTGACGATCTGCTGTTTTGTCCAGAAAGTCATATGGCCGCCGGTTTGTAGAGGGTCGAGCCGGTGTGCTGGAACATCGCCGCATACGAAGCCAGCGCCTCAGTGCGGTCATATCCTTCGCGTTCGTGCTGCCGCAGGCGATAGTGATACCGGCTGCGAACGTACTTTCCGGCCGCAATGTGATCGGGAAATACCACATAACCGAGATATGGAACCCCGGCGGCGGTTGGCGCCAAGCGAATCTTGAAAGGGTGGATCGTCAGGCCCATGGCGGCTAGGTATTCAACGACTAGATCCTGTATCGCCAGCAGCTCAGCACGAGAAAATGCAAGAAATGTAAGGTCGTCTACATAGCGGAGATAGAACCGCACGCGCAAGTCTTCCTTTACCCAATGATCGAATCCATTTGGCAATATGTTGGCGAACAACTGAGAAAGTAGGGAGCCGATTGGCATGCCTTTGGCTGCCGTCGTGCGATACATGCTGTCCGATGCAAATAGGTCGTCAAATGAGTTATCCGTTTGGAATGAATCAATCAAACTGATGATCAGGTGCCGGATGTCTGTATCGCCAATGAAGCGCAGGACGTGCTCCTTCAAGATCGCGTGATTCACCGAGTAGAAGTATTTGGAGATGTCGAGCTGGAGCACCCAGGTTGCATCGGGGGACCGGGCGAACTGCGCCAGGCGCTGGACGGCAGCATGCGTGCCACGACCTGGCAGGTTGCCGTAGGTGTCGTGAATAAAGCGAGGCTGCCAGATCGGGAGCAGGTACTGATACAGCATCCAGTGAACGATCCGGTCTTTCATCGGCGCGTCGACGACATGACGGAATTTCTTCTCGCGGACTGTGAACGACTTATACGGCCCGAATGTGTACCGGCGCTCACGCAGAAGCTTTTGAATCGTGACCAGATGCCGCAAAGGATCGTTACCGAAGCGCAGCACGCGCAGATTCTGTGATTTGTTCTTACGCGCCTTACCCCAGCACTGGAACAGGTTGGGCAGGCTAGTCAGGCGAATGAAATCAGATTGCTTACCGCATTCCGCCGCGGCGCTCGTAAGCCCCGCGACGGTTTCCGGTTTGGCTTGTAGCCGTGCTTTTGGGAACGAATCCCCAGGAGATTTTCGACCAAGAATGAATAGCTCTTCGTGAGCATGCTCGCGATCTGAACGTGATATTTTTGGGTCAGCGGAAGCCGATATTGTCGTTCTCGTTGTCGGGCCAGTCGTTGTTGAGATTGAACGCGCCGGCATTGTCGTCCGAGTTCCAGTAGCCGCCTCGGATGAGCGCATTGCTGGACTTTCCAGAAAATCCCCTTTGTTGATCATGCTGGCTCCTCGGAGGCGCGAATGACGCCGCCCAGTAACCGGCCAAGTTCAACGGCTAAGGAAGCTCTATGCTCGAACGAAAACTTGAGTTTGCTTAAACGTGGCGCCTGGCCAAGATAGTGTTTCAACAGGTCGATATCTGCCGATATTTGATTGAGCAGCGCCAATTTGTCGGATGCCAGTCCATAAGCGAAGATGCCGCGCATAACGTTGGCCATGCAAACACGGACGTTTTCACCCCATGTCACACGGATGTCGCGCGGCATATTGATCAGATCAAGCGTCAAGTGCTGGTCCAAGGTCTCAGCATGGGACTTCAACTTGAAGCCGGACGTCGCTACGTCGGACACCAATTTCTGAGCACCGGCCATGTTGATCTCTTTGTTCTGGCGCAGATCATTGATGATTTGCATCACAATGCCGTCTGGCACCGCCGACAGCAGCGATTCACCGACACGTTCGGTCGAAGATACATGGATGGTCCGGCCGCTCTCCTGCGTGCCAAGCGATACGACATACGGCGTGCCGTAGTCATTGATCATCGACCAAAGGCGGCGCTTAAATCCTGAAATTGGGAATCCGACCTTGATATGCGGATTGGACGAGGTACCACCAAGCGTTAATTGGTATTTTTTGAGCGTATGGATGACATGCGCAGTCTTGTTGTAGCCTTGCAGCCAGCCGCCGGCTTGCACGAAAATCAGATGCAACGGGTATTGCTCAGCCAGCTTTGCCGCGATGTCAGCGACCTTGTCAGCTTTGCCCAGGCCAACATCGATGCCTTTAAAAGACGTGATGCCGAACTCTGCCGCTTCTTGTGATGTTGGAGATTCAATTTTCATGTCGTCTGTTTTTGTTGGTGTTGAGAACGGATCACCGCTACGCAGTGACCCGTGACCAGAGGCCAGAATCCCGAGCTATTCCTTGGTGCAGCGGAAGCCGACACAGTCGCTCTCGCTGTCGGGCCAGCCGCCGCCGAGATAGAACGCGCCGGCACCGCCGCCCGAGTACCAGAAGCCGCCTCGGATGAGCGCACCGCCGGACCAATCAGTGCCAACCTTCGGCTGCCAGCCCACACCTTTCTCCATTGAAGGGAAGGGTGCTGTTGTAATAGACGGAGAGTTGTCCGCGAATGGCTTGGCCATGATTCCCTGTTCGTCGCCCTGGACATTGTCATGAACCCAGGTATAGAGATTGCCAGCGGCGTCGCAAATCTGGCTGCCATTGGAAAAAGTGAACCAACGGTCTTCCTCGGCGTCGTCTGGAACGAAGTCACCAGGTTGCGCTTCGTCCACAGATCCTTTGTGCAGACCACGCTTGAGATTGCCGACACCAACGGCGCCACCGCTCCAGTTCGCGCCAACATTAGCGATGTCGTGCGCGATTGCGAGCGCCTGCAGTTCGGTGATGAGATTCAAGCCAGCGGCTTTGGCGGCGGCGACAGCATCGTAGTAATTGATGTCGGTCCACGGCGTCGCGCTGGCGTTGATTACGAGCTGGCCATCATCACCACTACCGCTGAAATATTTGCCAACGTGGAAGGCCGGAACGACTGTGCCGTCTGGAAGTGTGGTTTCTGGCACAGGAACAAACTCATTTTTTTGCATAGCCTGGCAAATCGCACGCAGGTCAGCTGCCAGTGCCGGAAATTCACCTGCACATGACTTTGCATAGGCTGTCAGCGCTGGCCGGACATGCTTGTCAGTGGTGAGATTAAGCACGAAATATTCATCGCCGTGATGCTTGCCGCCCGGTTCGCTGCTGCCATCCGTGCGGGTGACGTTGAATTTGTTATACAAGCCGACTTTGCTCTGGTCGAGTTGCGCGGCTTCGGTAACTGCGTTCATGGATGCTCCTTGGTTGTGGTACGGCTGATTTTGTAAGTCCCGGATTACCCTGCTATCGCAAGGCTTACGGCTCCGGGAGGCCTCGGAAATGTCTAAGCCGCTTCAAGCACGTTTTGTTCGGTATCGACCGGCGTGCCGTCGGCTGACTTGTCAAATAGCGGCTTTTGATCGGGGTCGATCGACAGCGCATCACCTTCCTGCAGCAGTTTTGAGCGTTCTTCGATGACGATCGTCACGTAGGAGCCTTCGGCATCAGCCAGGCTGTGCGCTTCCAGCGATTTGGCGAGGGTCAGGACGCACTTAACGCCGTCCTTGAATACGACCTGGTCGACAGCTGCCGTGAAAGTCAGACGGCCATTGCTGGCGATGATGTCGATGGCGTCACGGACTGCCTCTCGACAGTCGTTGTGGACGGCACCTAAGACCCTGTGCTGTTCGCCTTCCTTGAGTTCAATCCAAGGTTTCGAAAGGGTTTTGAGGTGCTTGGTCGCTGCTTTGATGAGGGAGCCAAGCAGGAACTCTTGCGCATAGTCCTTGCCGGCCAAGACGCCGTGCTGTCCCGGGCGCACCCAGACAGCAAATGGACCTTCCTCATGCTCAGCGACGATAGCGAGGATCCAGCCATCACCTTCGGGCGCCGTGGGCTTCCACGCGCTGATATTGTTATTGCCGCCAACCCAATCGGCGGCGATTGCTTCGGCCGCTTTATCATCGATCAGCGTGATTACGCTGACCTCATGATTATTGACGACCGCGCCGGGCGCAAAGCCTTCTTCGGGGATATGAAAATTTTCAAACTGGGGAAGGAAGCCATATCCGTCTTCGTTGCGGACCAGTTCGGTTGATTCTGAGGATGCCGGTTTGTCGGCTTTCTTCTTTGACATTTTTTACTCCGGATAAATATGAGTTGGTGGCGAGACTGCTTGAGGTAGCCGATTACGACACTTTCACGTACGGGTATTTCTCCGCATGTGGTTTGATATTTTTGTAAAAATAGGATCCGATGGATTCCGCGTTTTTGAACGCTGCAAAGGCTTCGGCATCGAAGTTCGCGTAGTGATAGATGCTGCCGGCGCCGCCAGTCTTAGAGGTGAACTGGACAGATAGCGTATTGGAGGCGCCGTCGTGGCCAATGGCAGCTATCTGGGACGATTCAACGGAATCCATCGTGATAACACGGTGAGCTACAGTTTCGGTTTGCATTGCATATCCTTTGCAGTGGGTGAGTGAAGCGGTTAAGCGGCCTGTTGTTCTACTTCGCTGGCATGGCTGACGTGCGTGATCAGAGCCGCGCATATTGCTTGCCAGTCATCTTCGTGATACAGAACGGCAGCGCGCTCACGGCCAGCTGGCTCGAAGCCGATGGTGCGCAGAAAATCGGCAGTCAGCGAGAATCCGAGGCGTGCGCCGATTTTGCCGAGCGTGAGCGTAGGAGCGCTTGAAATTGGCACGGCATCACGAGCAGCAGCGTGGGCTTGAATGTCTGCCGGCGTTGTTAATCTGGTTACATGCCTGGTCAGATCGATCGCTTGGGCGACCTCGGCAGGCGCTTGCTGTGTCTTGCGTGCCGCTTCTGCTTGTTCGTTAGCGATCCGGTCGGATTCGATTTTTTCTAACCGCGCCTTTTCAGTGGCGGCGCGCTCGGCCTTGACCTGTTCTTCCTCTTGGATGGCCTTACGTTGCTTTTCAAGCTTGTCTGCCTCGGCACGTTTGTGTTCGCCGATCCGCGTATTGACGACGAGTTGAAAGTCGTCGGTTTCCTTGTAAATGATCTGTTGGAGATCGTTAAACAGGAAGCCGTAGCCGTCAGCATTGGTTTTGCACCAGGTCAGCTTCGCACGCAGATCTTTACCAACAGCATCCGCTGCAATCTTGGCGTTGGCGAGTTCGGTATCGACGGCATCGTTCAGGCTGGCCAGCGTGCGCTTGTTCTTCATGGCGCCGGCAAAGTCAGGTTGAGGGCAAGCCAAGCGGATCGGCTTAATCTCGTTTTCCAACTCTGTCATATGATTGGAAAAGGCCATTCTGGCGGTGGCCAAGATGCCATCCTTGATCAATTCCTTCTGCGATTTCACTAGCTTTTCCAGCGTCAAGCGCTTGGCGCGCAGCTTTTCTTTGATGAAGTCGACCGTGCGCATAAGTTCATCTATGCTGGCCGTTTGCTTGATTGCAGCATCCTTGGCGGCTTCGAGGTCATCTTCTGCAGTTTTGCAGAATCTCACTGTGGCCTCGGCCGCCACGAAATCTTCATCTGTCTTCAGCTCGGTATTGATGCCATCGATAAAGCGTTCGGCGGCAGCCTGGTACATGGCCATGTTGCTTTTGACGACTTCACCCTTGATCTGGATTGCCAGTGTCGGCAGCTGCATAATGGCTTCTGCAACAGGCCGGTCAGCGTAGATTGTTGGCTCGTAGGCAGCCAGATCTTTGGCGAACTGCGCCCAGCCGGCGCGGATTCGGTCAAACCACTCTTGATCCGGATATACCCACATGTGGACAAAGTTTTCCAATGTGCCATCGGAAACTACAAACAACAGTTTTTCAGCGCCAGTTACCATCAGCACCTGCTGGCATTGGGGAATATGCTCCTCTGGCAACACGCCGGCGGCGACGGATGCGGCCAATTCTGCATTCCATTGCTTGTGCTCGAATGCGATATCCTCGGCCAGTGTCAGGCCATCGCAAGAGGCTGACCGATCGCCATCCGAGCATGTGACCGGATACAGATCATCGCCAACGATTTTTTCCACCAGCGGCCGTGCCAGGGCTTCTACCTCGTGACCGTAATCCAGAATGTTGGTCTGAACCCAGTCGCTGAATTCTTTGGCGGTACCGGTATGCTTCATGTGCAGCAACTCGGTACGCTTAACCTTCTTGGAAATGCCAAGCATTGCCGCAGCTTCGCTGGCGCCGAAGTGTTCAAGGCGGAATTGGCACCAGGCGTTGCTGCCTTGGGCGAGGTCGTGGATTTGCATGACAGTTCCTTTTCAGTAGTTGGATGGCTAGCAGTCGGTGGCTTAGTCGCCTTCGTGCGACCAGGAATCGATCGTGTTTTTCTGGTCTTCGGTTAGAAGAACCCGGGTTTGGATCGTAGTGATGAGATCCCGTACCGATTTCTTTTTGTCGACAATGGTTTTTCGCCACGTTGGGCTCTTCTCTGCAAACTCTTCGTCGGAGCAGGTTTCGAGCGTTGCCCGGTTATCAGCTGGTTGCGCGTCGCTGTTGTTGCTGCTGACCGTGGCGTCGACGTCATCAACCACAACCACTTCACCGTCGAATGTGAAGTTTTTGCCGCTGTCGACTGCATTTGCCACATCCATCGCACGGACCACTTCAACTGATTTCGGCATGTATTTGAGAACCTGCAGCAGCGCCACTTTTCGGGCATACATTTCCATGTTCTGGCCGTCATCCTTCAAGGCGTAGTGATTCGCACCAACCTTGTTGAATTTCCCAAGATGGCGAATGACGCGATTCATTGACCAGACTTCGATAACGGGATATTGGCTACCGTTGACACGGCCAACAGCGTAGACATGCGTGATCTGCTTCCAATGGTCAGCGTCACCTTCTGGTTGATGCCGAACAAAAGGGTTGTCGCCGAGCGCCCATTCGAACTTGTCGCCTTCATACACAGCACCGGTCCAGACGGTAGCGCGGCCGGCGCGAGAAACCAGATCAACCAGACCTTGCCAGCCGGGCACGAATGTAGCCTTGCCTTTGTATGGCACCAGATAGCCCTGACCGCCGACGCCGATCTCAAGGCCGAGTTGCGCAGCGATGACAACGGATGCAAAAATGCTGTGCATGTCGCAGCTTTGCAGTGCTTTGTTCTGGCTGAAGGCGGTCATGGCCAGGCGCACCATGCGATCAGCGCTGATGTGCTTTGGAAGCGCAAGCGCGATTTGGCCTTTGTACTTGTCCATAAAATCGCTCAGCGTTTTGGCTGGGCTGACGGCTACTTGGTTACTCATGTTGTCCTCGATAATTTGGTGAATTGACGCGTTTTTATTGGTTGTTTGATCTGGCCACCGCTACGCAGTGACCAGAGACCAGGAATCAGAGACCCGAGCTAGGCTTGGTGCAGCGGAAGCCGACATAGTCGACCCGCCGCCGGGCCAGCCGTAGCCGAGATAGAACGCGCCGGCATAGTCGACCGAGCGCCAGCAGCCGCCCCGGATGAGCGCACGGCCGGACCATTTCGTACCGGCGTCGGGGATATAGCCAAGACCGGAATGTTTTGTAGATGCGGCCGCGATCGATGGGGAGTCAGCGGCAAATGCCTTACTGATCAGGCCATCCGTATTGCCTTGGACGTTATCGTCGACCCACTGCCAGACATTCCCGTTCAGATCGCAGATGCGCTCTCCGTTCGGCAGAGTCAGCCAGCGCCGTTCGTCCGAGTCGGTTGGGGCGTAGTTGCCAGGCTGCGCACTATTCACGTTCCCTTTACGGATCCCTTGGAACAGTTTTCCGGCGCCAACCTTGCCGCCGGTCCAGTTCTCGCCTTGACGATAGACATTCCATGCAATGGCCAGCCACTGCCGCTCAGTGATCATCTTGTAACCGGCGTCCAGGCATGCCTGCTTCGCGTCGGCGAAGTTGATGCGCACCCACGGCGCGCAATCGGCAGTGATCGTTGCTTTGCCGTCTGCGCCCTTGGTCGTCGCATACTGACCGACTTGGAACGATGGTTCTATTGAGCCATCCGGCAAAATGGTTTGCGGCACGGTGATGAAGCAGTCGCCATTCAGACCAAAACGCAGATCGCGCACCAGGGAAGGGGAGCCTTTGACGAACTGGCCGCCCTCGACAACGACAATCAGGTGTTCGCCGGTCGACGATTCCAACTTGGTAAGGCCTTCCCATTCACTGACGATGCGCAGGCCACGGATTGCATTGGCTCCGGCGCGTGCTGTGAAAGTCTGCTCTTCGGTCAATTCGATTTGCATTTCTGCTCCTGGTTGTAGATCGTTATCAAGTGTTGGTGACCGGTGCTGCGTTTCCGGCTTGGCCTCGCATGGGTGCTCTGCCCCATGTAGTTCGGTAAAGCTTCCTCCCGATTACAAGTCGGGTGCTGTAGCCCACGGTAATTAGCCGCTGCGCATCAGCCTGCGCATTCACCAACACATAGACGTACTGGAATCGAACCAGTGCTCCCAGGACCCTATTCCTGGCGCTCTCATCGGGTCATGACTCCCGTCGTCGGCATCGCCAATTGCACCGTGTCTGTTTCGTTGCAGCAGTCGCGTTCTGCTGTTTCTAACCAGTCGCATGCATTAGCTACTTCCGTCCACTGAGCTAACGTCTATGTGTTGGTCCTCTGCACTGACCCGGCAGAGGTTAAGGACCACTCGTGGACATTTATGAAGACCGTCTTGAATGGCAAGTCATCCAGTCTTACTGCCTTAGCCCCGACTCTCACGGGGCACGTTTGAATTCAATAGCCGCTTACGCCGGCAAGTCGCCCGATTTTTACCGCCTCTTGAGCCGGGGATGGCCCGCAATACCAGTGCGGTTTTGGTGCTTGTCCTATCGCCGTACTCCAAGCAATTTGCGGGTTTCCCCGAAGCGACAAACATTCAATTACGCGGCGTTGAAGAAGTGCCGCTTTTCCCGCAAAAACTGTTCTGTCTCACTGCGCCGGACGTCGGCCGGCTGTTGCTCAAGTTCCCTGGCTTTCGCCACTTTCTTGCTGACCCGTTTCGCAAGCACTGTCTTTGCTGTGATCTTCATGGTTCGCTCCGATGGTCTGTGCGGTACCGCCGGTTGTGCCGTCTTCGCGCTTCAAGCGGCTGACGGTGGTCGGAAACGTTGCCGCTTTGTCGATTACAGTAAGCGCGCGGCGCAGGCAGAACGGCGACGGGCCGTTGATTCCATTGACGCACTGGTCGTACAGTTCAGTGAGGGCCGCCAGCACCTCGGGCAACAGCTCCGCATCACGCTCGATGCGTACCTGGCGCTCGGCCTCTTGCATGCGTTCCAGCTGATCGAGGGTGGCGGCCATGATCACGCTTCGCTTTCTTCGTCGTCTGAAGCGAATTCACCGAGGAACTCTTCGTCAGACGGCAGAGCGGCAAGTGGCCATTCGACGGCGAGCTTGATCTGGAAATAGCTGTACTTTGTGTCGCCCTCGCCGTTAAAGGTCGGCCTATCGTCAGGAAGCGCTAGACTTGCGAAACGTTCTCCATCCGTCAACGGAGCAGTGTTGGCACCCTTGAATACTTCGAACGTGTTCTTGTCGAGATCGATTACGTAACCCCATTCGCAAGACAGCGAATCTGCGGCATAGTCCACATTGGTACGTAGCGGAACAGGTTCAGTGGAATCCTGAATCAGAGAGAGAATGTTTGCGGCAGTGTCGCGCGACAGGCTTGGATTGGCTAACTTGAAGCGAGCCGAAACGTCCATGTTGATCATGCCGCTTGAGATTGCTTCTTCGGTAGCGCCAGCGCTGCGATACATTGCATCGATATGTTCATCGGTCGGGATGAACGACTCGGCAAGTCGCGCAAGGAATGTTTTACGATCGAACTGTGAGCGCAAGAATTCCAAAGCGGTCAAACCTTGCCCATCCGGATATCCATCCCATTGCCCGTATTGAGCAACCTTGTATTCGCCATTCACGACGACCATCGTCAAATTTCTAGTTTCCATTACTTTCTCCGGTGTGCAGGTGGTGACTCAGGTGGATTTGCGCAGCAACTCGCCTTTGCAAGCGCGCTCGAATGCGATCTTGTTGTCAGCGGCCCAGCCGTCAACCGCGCACAGGTGCGCACGCTGGCTGCTGATGTCGTTTTCGATCTCGGCAGACGTCGGGGCTGCGTATTCGGCAGCGTTGGTGCCGAAGGCCAGAGCGATTCCGATGGCGGCGATCAGGCCAGCAGCCTGCAGGGCGTCAGTGGCGCGGCTCATGCTGGCACCTGATGCAAACTACGTTGCTCGATAAGCCAGCTATCACGCGCCCGAGTGATTTCCTTCAAAATTTGTTCTCTGGATTTCACAAATCCTTGACCGTCGATATTGAATGGACTGATCGTCTGCCAGAATTTCTTTGTTACCTGGCGGGATTTACCGTCCTCTTTCCAACGGTAAGTAGCGGACAAACTTACCTCTTGAAATTTGATTTTCATGCTGCAGCCTCGATTGCGCAGTTACGTGCCCAAGTCCAGAAAACACGGCCGATGGTGCTGCCCACGGCTTCCTTATCAGCCACCCATTGACGCGCCACGGCGATATGCAGAGCGCAGTCACGGGCTGACAGACCAAGCGCGTTTTCCAGAAAGATGTCCTTGTTAGGAGCTGCGACCAGATCGGCGATGAAGCGCTCGATGTCGGTATCGGTCACACTCGATGCCGTGAAGCGTGGCAGGTGAATTTCCTTGTCGAAGTCGACTTCGCTGACGTGGACGATGTCCAGGATTGGCCGGTCATAGTGCCTTTGTGCTTTTGCTAGTCCGTCCATGTCGCCACTCCCTGTGTTTGCTATTCGATGTGCTGCTCCGTTGAATTAACTATAGCAAAGCTATTCTTTGTTTGCAATAGCATTGCTATAGTTTAATGGCAAAGCTATAGATTCAATTGGAATATAGATATTTTAAAAATCTAATTTATGGAATAAGCGAAGGGGCGCCGTAAATGCGGACGACGCGGCGATGCGGTTGGGAAGAGGGGAGGGAAATTATCTGATCAGGTCAATTAGATAGGGAAGTATCCGGGCATAAAAAAGCCCACCGCAAAGGGTGGGCTGATATTGCTGCAAACTGGCGCACTTTTACGCCTTAAATCTGTTCACCTTCCCCATCGCGTCCAACGCGAATGTAAATGTCGCCGCGCTCATACCTAGCAAGCAATTCCTCGATCAACTCGCCATCGGAATAGCCGGCCAACGGCCGCCGAAAACTTTCGGCCAGACGCAACACCATTTCGCTATTCAGTGATCTGGCGTTCTCAGTTGAGGCCTTTTCTAGCTGAACTTTTAAGTCCTCGGGGATGCGCAAACCAAATGGGTGTTGGGCGCTTATATTTTTAATCATAGCTACAAAGTGTAGCTATGGGGCTAATTAGATAATAGTAACAGCGTGTTACTATTTTCAAAAAACATCATTTACTCATGGTAATCTTTTGGTGCAGTGGGTCGCGTTGGCATTCGTGTTTTGAAGATGCTAAATCCCTGCATGAATAGGATAAATTCTGTAATATACTGTATGTAGATACAGTGTTAATTCTGTTCCCCCAGAGGCAACTTATCGCTTTGCACCACAGAAGGTAACATTCACATAGGTCTCAGCGGTTTAATCCTTGGGGGAGGGGTTTCATGCATACACAGCCAGAAAATGATCTTTTGCGGTCGTACGCTAATATGACGGATCGTGACAGAAAAATGCTTGTTTCTTATGCGCGAGCATGTGCTCGCGAGAATCCGCGGCCTCAGCCGCGATTAACGGTGATCATTGGCGGCCGCGTCGATAGAAGCTGTGCTTTCCCGAGCGACATCTCTGGCCAGGCGGAGGATTTGCGACCGTCCCTCATCGTCAGAACATAAGAACGCAGAAATCAATTCGTTTAACGCATTAACATTTACCGATTTTTCAACGTTCGTCACAATGCCAGCGATTTTTGGCACTTCATCAATATGCAGGTTTTTTGATTGAATGCCGATTTTTGCTGCAGCTTCCATGACCTCCATAGCAAGTCGCGGGCTGATCTCTTCCAGATTACAGGAAAATCCTTTTACATATGCCAAGGCTGCATCCAGGCTGATTGGTCGCCGGCCAGTAATATGTTGATAAATGATTGCCTGGCCGCCCTTTAAGCCGTTATCACGCGCAAACGCGGCGCGATTCACAGTCAGGAATCGCGCATTCAATCTTTCAGCTTCTTCTTCGGTCGTCCAAATTTTCATATAGCAATGCTATAAAAATTAAACAATAGCAAGGCTTGCTTTTCAACTATAGCGATGCTATTGTTTGAGCATGGATAAAGCACATACATTACCGATCGAGCGCGCCTGCGATGCTGTTGGCGGCCAGTCATGCCTGGCGGAATTGCTCGGGGTGAATCCGGCATTTGTAAATCAGTGGGTAAAAGGGCGGCGGAAAGTGCCAGCTGCATATTGTCCCGCCATTGAGACTCTATCGCACGGTGCGGCGACAAAGCGGGATCTGAGACCAGACGATTGGCAAAAGTATTGGCCCGAACTTGCCACCTCGTCGGAGACACAAAAACTCCAAGCAGCATCCGAGGAATCCAACGAGGAACTTCGTCGCGACATTGATTTGGGCTATCGCCAACCAGCGGACCCGACGAAGGTGGCGCAATGACGCTTCTCAAATTCGCCGTATTTGTCTTGGCCCTTGTGGTGGCTATTTGCATTTCGTTCATTCGCTTCGTCCCCCATTAAATTTTCAACCGTCGTGATTCGACGGTTTTATTTTGCTGAATTTTGTACCGGAAACTACAGGAAACAATCATGACAGTAGCCACCAATACCCAATTGACGCTGGATTTTCAGCCTGGATTAACAGAGCGGTTTGGTGGTTTGCTGGATTGTGTCCGGCAGGGCGCATACACCAATCGCAACCCGTTGAAGACCATTGCGGCCGATATGGACATGAGCCAATCCGAGCTGTCGCGTAAGTTGTCTGGCAATCCGGAAGATCCGCGCCGCCTGTCCGTGGAAGATCTGGAAAAGTATCTGGCCGCGACTGGCGATATGACTCCGATCTACTACCTGGTCGAAAAATTCCTGTCGGATGAAGAAGCCAAGCAACGCCGCGCCATGGGCGAACTCACCAAGCAGCTGCCGGCCATTCTGGCGTTATTCAAAACAGCATCGGCGCAGGTGTCAGGATGAACATCGCATCCCGCCCGGAAATTGAAGCGCGCGCCAGGAAGGCCGCTGAGACCCGTAACGACTACTGCGAATATCCATACGGCTCTGAGCATCGCGCTATCTGGGTTGATGCCTACGTCGCTGCGCTGGATGCCAAAGAGCGCGCTGGCGCCAAGATGTCGGAAGCTCTGCGCACTGCGGAGTTGGTATGAAGGTCGACATGGGCAAGATTCCTGTGCGCATCTCAATGGACTCGCCATCTGTCGGGGACGTTTATCGCGCCAAGGGCGGTCGCACTGAAACGAAATTCTTCGTCATCGTGGCCATCGTCGGGAATGTGGGCCATGCCCTTGGCCTTGACCGTGAAGGCGAAATCGTCAGCACCACCAGTTATGGCCTACACGTGTTTGCGCAGCGCGACATCGTCGGCCGCGTTGCTTCTTTGGCTGAACTTCATCTTGAAATCGAGTGGGAGGCTACATGAGGGTCCAAATTCAAACAGGTTTCCAGTTGGCGGAGCAGGGCGCGGCCGCCGCGTTGGCCCATGCCGAGCAGGTGCATGAGTCCTGGGGTAATCGCGCATACGCAATCCTGCTGGAAATCGCAGCAGGCCGTCGCCCGTTCCGCACAGAGGAAGTGCGCGCGGCTGCCGAAGAAAAGGGACTGCCGAATCCGCCATCCGCACGCGCATGGGGCAGTGTAATCAATCGCGCTTCCCGCGCTGGCAAGATTTCTCGCGTTGGATTCACCGCTTGCGATAACCCGAAGGCCCATTCCTGCAACGTGTCGATATGGGTTGGCATATGACCTTTCATGTTGATACATGTGCCAGAAACGACAAAGTCCGCGCAGCGCGAACTGTGCGGACTTCTAACCAGCATCACTAATAGAGGTAGCGAAATGGCTGATGTGATTGTAGACGAGTACTCAAGTTTTTTAAAGGCAAAGATCAAGCTGGCACAGCGCAAGGGCTTTGACGTCCCGTTGGAACAGATCAATCCGGGCCTGAAACCACATACCCGTGACATTGTGCGGTGGGCCTTAGCCGGCGGCCAGCGCGCCGTTTTTGCATCATTCGGTTTGCATAAGACCGCAACCAACATCGAGGTCATGCGGCAGATCGGCATTCACCGGCCCGGCCTGCGTCTGATCGTGCTGCCGCTGGGTGTACGCCAGGAGTTCATCCGTGAGGCTGCAAAGCGTTTTATTGGCGAATATGCGATCAAGATGCAATTCGTGCGCACGGACGCCGAGATCAATGACGAAAGCATCATCTATTTAACGAACTATGAATCGGTTCGAGACGGGAAGATCAATGTGCGCAGGTTGCGCGCTGTCGGCCTGGACGAGGCCAGCGTGCTGCGTAGCTACGGTAGCAAGACGTATCAGGAATTCTTGCCGATGTTCGAGCCCGTCGAGTTCAAATTTGTCTACACCGCAACGCCTAGCCCGAACCGTTTCAAGGAAATGATCCACTACGCTGGGTTCCTGGGTGTAATGGATACAGGACAGGCCCTCACAAGGTTCTTCCAGCGTGACAGCGAAAAGGCAGGCAACCTGACGCTCTACCCACATAAAGAGCATGAATTTTGGATGTGGGTGGCCAGCTGGGCCGTATTTATCCAGAAGCCGAGCGACCTCGGATATTCGGACGATGGCTACGATCTGCCGGCGCTGGATGTGCGCTACCACGAGGTACCCAGCAACTACGACACGGCGGGTGTCGAAAAGAACGGCCAAGGCCTGCTAATACCGGATGTTGCAATGGGCCTGTCGGCTGCGGCCGGTGAGAAGCGTGACAGCATGGACGCCCGTATCGCCAAGGTCGCTGAAATCATGGCCGAATCGCCGGGAGATCATTTCCTGATCTGGCACGATCTTGAAGATGAGCGCCATGCCATACAAAAGGCGGTACCGGACGTTGTCAGTGTATGGGGAACGCAAAATCTAGACGAGCGCGAGCAGCGCATGGCTGATTTCTGTGATGGCAAGATCAAAGACCTGTCCACTAAGCCGAGCATTGCAGGATCCGGGACGAACGCGCAGGCGCATTGCCATCGCGAGATATTTGCCGGCATTGGCTTCAAGTTCAATGACTTCATCCAAAGCATTCACCGTGTAAAGCGCTTTGGCCAGACCCATCCGGTCCGCATCGATATTATTCATACCGAAGTCGAACGTGAAGTGCTGAAGACGCTGCAAGAGAAGTGGGCACGGCACGATGAGATGCAAACCAAGATGGGCGAAATCATCCGGACATACGGACTTGACAGCCTGTCAATGCAAGATTCACTGGCACGCACCATTGGAGTCAGCCGCGCGGAGGTCAAGGGCCAGCGCTTCACTGTAGCCAATAATGATTGCGTGCTGGAAGCAAGACTGCAGCCGGACAACTCGGTCGGCTTGATCGTCACCAGTGTTCCTTTTGCGAACCACTATGAGTATACGCCGAGCTACAACGATTTCGGCCACACTCAGGACAACGATCATTTCTGGGCGCAGATGGATTTTCTGACGCCGGAACTGCTCCGGATCTTGCAACCCGGCCGGATCTACGCTTGCCACGTCAAGGACCGTATCAACTTCGGTAACGTCACTGGTACCGGAATGCCAACTGTCAGCCCGTTTCATGCTGAGGCTTTGATGCATGGTATTAAGCACGGCTTCGACTATATGGGCATGATCACCGTCGTAACAGATGTCGTCCGCGAAAACAACCAGACGTACCGGCTTGGCTATTCGGAAGTTTGCAAGGATGGTACGAAGATGGGCGTCGGCTCGCCGGAATACATCTTGCTATTCCATAAACCACAGTCTGATCGTTCACGCGGCTATGCCGATGCTCCAGTCAGCAAGGAAAAGCCGCTTTGCTTAACTGATGACGGCTCGGTGGTGCCATTCGATCGCAAACATGCACCCATCGCAGGTACTGGTTACAGCGTCGCGCGTTGGCAGGTTAATGCGCATGCATTCTGGCGATCGAGCGGCGACCGATTATTGAGCGCTGACGAGCTAGCCAACTACGGCCCCGCCAAATTGGCAAAGCTTTTTACCGAAATGTCGTTGCAAAACGTCTACGACCACGAATACCACGTCAAGGTTGGCGAAGCGATGCTTGCGAAGAAATCGCTGCCGGCAGACTACATGAGCTTGGCGCCTGGCAGTAACGATCCGATGGTCTGGCACGACATCGTGCGCATGCGGACACTCAACGGCGAACAGTCGCAGCGTGCGGTTGAAAAGCATGTATGTCCTTTTCAGATCGACATCGTCGACCGGATCATTACGCGTTACAGCAATCCTGGGGATGTGGTCTATGACCCGTTCTCTGGATTGGGCACAGTGCCGGTGCGCGCAATGAAGTTGGGCCGCCGTGGTGCCGGCTCCGAGTTGAATTCAGCTTACTTCGCCGACCAGGTGCATTACTGCCAGGCGATGGAGCGCGAAGTCAGCATGCCGACATTGTTTGATTTCGAGTCCTTAGGCGAGGCCGCATGACGCAATCCCTGATCATGCGCGATCGTAGCGTTCAACTCACCAAATCTGAGCGCGAGGCCGCGACTAAGGTGCTGCAACATGGCGTCCGCGGTATTGATGAAAAGAATCATAAGAGCTGGTGCCGGTTCCTGCGCGAACTATTCTCGCTCGAGGATGGCGAAATTGCCGAAATCGGCACACGTATGCCGCGCAGCGGACCGTACCACCGTTTTCACATGGCTATGGAGCAGGCCGTATTCAACGCGCAGGAGCGATTCACTCAGTTTGAAATGTTCCGGAACTGGCTAAAAATTGGAAGTGGCCACGTTCAGTGGGTGCCCGGCGCCAAGGGCGGCATCGTTCCACTCCCGAAATCAATCAGCTACATGGATCTGGAAGAGGACGCTATGCGCGAGGTTCACGCGGCGATGCTGGAATTTCTTCACGGCGCCCATGCGGCGCCATACCTCTGGAAACACCTGGATCCGGAAGAAGCCGGCCGGATGATGGCAAGCATTCTGGAAGGATTTGAAAAATGAAAGCAATCCACAAATTCACTCTTCCTTTTATGGAACAGGCTTCCATCAACATGCCAGCTGGCGCAAAGGTTATCCGTTGCGACGGCGTAGACGGCTTCCTGTTTGTTTGGGCCATTGTTGACACCGAAGCACCAATGGTTCGTCGTGAGTTTCACCTGTTCAAGACCGGCGCGGCGATGCCGAACGACATTCTAGAACGATACCGGTATCTCGGCTGCGGTGCGATCTACGTCCAGATGGAACTGATGATGTACATCTTCGAAGAGGTCGCTGATGCTTAGCCGCGCGCCGATCTCCCTAGGCAAATTTGAGGTCGATTGCTGCGAGATGATGTTCGTCCAATACCTGCCGATTGTGATGCCCGATGGATCTGGGCGTGGCTCAAAAATTTCGATTCCTCGGAATGTTGCCTGCTTCTTGCCGATAATTGCTTCTGCCTGCAACGATGGTGGTGGGACAGATCCTTCATCCTACGTTTATTTAACGGCCAAGCATCTGTTCATTCCTAAGGATGGTGCCGCGAATCGTCCCGGGTGGCATTTAGACGGTTTCGGGACAGATGATATAAATTTCATCTGGTCGAACTCGCTGCCGACAGAGTTTTGTGTTCAGGAATTCGACTTGTCCGACGATCACGATCTGTCGCTGCAACAGATGGAAACACAGGCAGACAAGTCGAACATCATCACGTATCCGGTCGGATCGCTGCTGCGCCTGGATAACACAGTCGTGCACCGAGTTGCGAAGTGCACCGAGGATCATTACCGCACATTCGTAAAAATCTCGATTTCGCGACATCAGTACAACCTCAAGGGCAACGCCCACAACTACGGTTTCGAGTATGACTGGCCTATGGTGGAACGCCAGGCCGGCCGCAATCATCCCATCGCAATGGGTGTCGCGTGATACGCCGCACACCTATGAAACGGACGGGTTTCACTGGTTCCCTGCGCGCCGCCGAGCCGACAAGCGCAAGCAAGTTGCCCCAGCCGGCCGCACGCTTCGCACCGATAGCCTACGTGCCGACAGCGCCGGCGAAGGTAAAGCCCATCCGGCGCATGCGCACCAGGCAGCGGCCCGTGACGGCTGCCGAGCAAGCGCTCTGGGATCGCATGGCCACCGAGGTGGGCTGCATCGCCTGCTGGTTGGATGGCCATTTCAACACATTCGTCTCGATCCACCATATCGACGGCCGCACAAAGCCAGGTTGCCACCAAAAGGTGCTTCCGATCTGTGCTGGCCATCACCAGGACGGTACCGGCGAGGATAAAACGCTGATCTCCGTGCATCCGTACAAGAAGCAGTTCGAGCAGAGCTACGGCACCCAATACGAGTTGCTGGCGCTGGTCATGGAAAAATTGAAGGTGGAAGAATAATGGGCCGCATTAGAACCGTGAAGCCGGAGCTTTTCACCCACGAGGATCTGTACGAACTCGAGGTAGAAACTGGACTGCCAATTCGTTTTGCGTTTGCAGGTCTATTCACCTGTTGCGACCGCGAAGGGCTGTTCAAGTGGAAGCCTAAAACCCTGAAATTATCGGTTTTGCCATACGACGAAATTGATTTTTCACGCGTGCTTGACGCGTTGGAGTCGCGTGGATTGATCCGAAAATACGAGATTGAGCGCGTTGAATACGGCGTAATTCCGACGTTTTTGAAGCATCAGGTGATAAATAACCGTGAAGCCGCGTCCGATTTGCCGCTGCCAACAGAATCATCATACATATCAAACACTTCGACGCGTGATCCACGCGTGAATGACGCGTCACAACAAGATTTCGTTTCCGTCGATCACGCGCCTTTAGGGGAAGGGAAAGGAAAGGAAGGGAAAGGAATAGGAAAGGAAGGGAAGGAGATATCTGTCGAGCAAAATCAGCTCGACGTTGTTACTCAGATTTTTGCTTACTGGCAAAAAACGATGTCATCACCAAAGTCGGTACTCGATACCAACCGCAAGGGACTTATCACGAAGGCGTTGAAGAATTATTCGGCCACCGAAATCTGCAAAGCGATCCGAGGTTGCAGCAAGTCCCCGCACAACATGGGCCAGAACGACCAAAAGACGAAGTACAACGGTCTTGGCCTGATCCTGCGCAATGCCGAGAAGATCGATCGATTCATCCAGCTGGACGACAACCAGGCTGTCTCTGCAAGCGAATCCCTGGAAGACCGCAACGCTCGGATCGTTGCCGAGGTGATGCAGGACGTTCGTGATACCGACGACAACACCATCGAGATGGAGGTCTGATGGATACCCGTGAAAAACCACAATTCCTGCAGCTGCTGATAGGCACCATGGCAGCCTATGGCAAGCCGCTGCCGGAGGCGGCCATCGTCGACGCCTGGATCCTCGAGATGGCGCCTTTCCCGCTCACTGTCATCAAGCAGGCCATGTCGACTTACCGCGACCAGAACGGACAATTCTCACCCGTGCCAGCGGCGATCACCAAGATTTGCCGGGTCATGGATGGTCGCCCATCTGACGAAGAAGCCTGGGCGATGTCGTTCCCTGCCTGCAGCGAGCATGAAACCGTCGTGTGGACCGAGGAAATGCGTGAGGCATTTTTGAAATGCAAACCGATCTTGGACATCTGCGACAACGTCGGCGCCAGGATGGCCTTTAAGGCGCTGTACAACCGGTTGGTGGAAGATGCCCGGCGGGATATGCGGGCGCCGCGATGGGAGATTTCGCCTGGTCGCGATGGGCAGAAACGCGATTTGGTGATCAAGCGCGCGACTGATCTCGGACGATTGCCGGCACCAGACGTTCCTCGGATAGGTGCGCCGGCAACGGACGAAGAGGTCTATCCGGAGGGCCTGAAACGCCTCAAGGAAATGGTTGCCACGCTGGTGCCGATGTCGCAGCGGGTGGATAAGTTACGCCACAAGCGGTTGCTGGCGGAGCGCGCCGATGCCGAATCCAAGAAGGCAACGATCAATGATCAACTCAAAGGCTACCGCAAAGGATCGAAGGTATGACTAAATCGATCACCCTCGTTTTGCCGTATCCCATTTCCACCAACAGGTACTGGGCGTCTCGCACCGTGACGCCAAAGGGAAAAGCGCCTTTTACGACGACCTACGTCACAGCCGAAGCGACCCGGTATAAAACCGAAGTGCAATGGCTGGCCAGAGCTGCCGGCGTCAAGGCACCGATCATAGGACGGGTGGCGATTTCCTACGTGCTTTACCCGAAGCGCCCGTTGGATTGGCAGAAGCGCATGCGCAAAGATGGCAGCGCCTGGGACGACACGGTTATGTGTATCGATCTGGACAACGCTCAGAAGGTCCTATTCGACTCGCTCAAGGGAGTCGTCATCGAAGACGACAAGTGGATTCGCTCCATTCACGCTGAGCGCGCGGAACCCGATGGCGAAGCCCGTGTTGTCATCACTATCTCTCCCATCGCCACGGCAGTTCCTCAATCCAATCTATTTTCGGAGGTCGCGTAATGTCCAGTGCCAAGAAACGCAACAAGGCATATCGCCCCGGCCGCACCGGTGACGCGATCAAGTTGAAGATGCAGCCCTGGAAGGTCAAGGCGATGTTCGATCCACTCCTGGCCATCTTCGACCAGCTCGAGCAGGACGGCACGATTGACACCACCACTAAGGGCCAAGCGATCTTCCGTGATCACAATGACGGCTTCTGGTACGACAGCCACGCCGCGGTGATGGGCGTCGTCGAGGCCTACGAGATCCACGAACGCCGGTCCGGTCGTCTACTCAACTTGGAGCCGCTGCGCCAGCTGGCCAACAAACTCAAATACGCGGCGCCGGTCTTTGCCGCCGACACCGCGGCTGCCAGGGAGTGCCTGGCCCGCATGCGCGCCGAGACGCTCCAGATGACGGCCGGCTACGCGCGCGACTTGATCAAAGACTTCCAGATCCGGGAAGAACTTCAAAAGGTGGCAGCATGACAAACGAACAAATTCTTGAGTTAATCGGCACCAAGCCTGGCATCCGAACGGTCGAAATCTCAGATCGGCTCGACTGTGATATCGAGCAGCTGCAGGATATGCTGATGGATCTATTTCGAAGCGGCTTGATCGTTGCTCGAGATATTATCGGCCCCAACAAACGTCCGGCCAAGGCGTACTGGCTCAAAGGCGTCGCGCAGGTAGCGGCGAGCACGACGCCCGCGGAAATTGAAATAACCGATGAGACCGGTCCAGCGAAATCGAAAGTCGAACTAGCTATTCGATTCGTGGCAGCCAACGGGAACGCCACCAGTGCAGACCTGCATAAATTGCTGAAATTGAAGCCCACAGACTATGCCTCAAGCTATCTGAACTCCGCGCTAAAGGATGGACGCCTGGTAAAGGAGGGGAAGATCTGGACGCTCGGGACCGGAGTACCGTGCGTCGCCCCGGCGGGGATGGAGAACAAAGGACCATTCGAGGCGCCCACAGTTAGCACCAGGCTTGAGTCCGCGGCACCTCCGCCTGTCATCACCGTAAAGATTGAGACCCCGGCGGAAGCAGCCCCTGCGTCGGCAGTACTGGACGAGGAAGCAAAACCGCTTCCAATTGCCGCGCCCAGCACGCCGATACCAGGGTTTTCTTGTGCACTCTGGTCGCACGGCGAACTGCAGATGGTCCGTGATGGCGCCGAGCTGGCCAAACTCACCGCCGACGAAACCAAACAACTTTGCGAATACCTTGACCGTCTGGCCGAAAGCATCGAGGTGGCGCCATGAAATGCAAACCTGGCGATTTGGCGCAAATTGTGAAAAAGATGCCGATCGAGAAAATCGGCACCGGCGCGGTCGGCACGTTGGACCTTCTGGGCACGATCGTTAAAGTCACCTATCTCGTGCAGATCCAAGACAACGTCTGGTGCATTGAAAATCCGCTCGATGCTTCTGTTGTCATAGATGGTCAGACCCATAATTTTCGCATTTTTGGGATAGGGGATGATTACTTGGTGCCACTGCCGGCTCTTCCGGTCGACGAAGAAATCACGGATGAGGTGACCGCATGATTGGTCAGTTCCTTGTTGGCGCATTTTGCGGTTGCGGCGCCTTCGTCAATTTCAGAGTCAGGAAATATGATTTGGCCGCTGCTTGGGTAGCGCTGCTGGTGCTATTCGTTTTCCGGATGACTTCGGGGGCGACATGAAAATATCTATCGTCCGCAACAAGCGGGAAGGGCGGTGACATGGCGCTTCCGCAGCGCCGATACGGCGATCCTCTCAAAGTCCTGCTGGAAGACGAAAAGCGCAGTTGCAAGGGATGTAAGCACGAACACAGTGAAAAGATGTGGGGAAAGATCATTTCGGTTTGCACGCTCACCTTTCGTGGCATGCGCCGGCCGCACGGGAAGCGGTGTAAAGATTACTTGGAGAAAATATGAAAATCGCGCGGCAAATTGAAGTTGTGAACCAGGTGAAGGATCCACTGACCGAGGTGCTGGACATTTACGTCCAATGGACCAGGCGCGACGACATGGGGAACCAGCACCGGGACCGTGAGCAGGATGATGAGTATTTCAATTCATCCTATGCCCAGGCCGACATCAATACCGCCGAGGCCGTCCAGACCATGATCTGGGAGTTGAAGGAGATCCACCGCTGGGCGATTAACAAGCGCTGTGGCATCACGACGCTTTGGCGATTTCCCAACGCAGTATTCGCCGACGTGTTGGTGGTGGCCGAGGAAGTGCTGACAGCCAAGATGAAAGAGCACGGTGCCACGCGAGACTATTTCAAAGAATTGTGAAAAAACTGCTTGCACTGGGTTTACACACAGTGTATTCTCGGAAATAGGGGTCATTTTTCACGTCTAAAGAAAAGTGAGCTCTCCAAATCTAACCCACCGCTCGGTGGGTTTTTTCATTTCTGAGTTGATCAAACCAAAGCGCAGCTAGGCTTAGCGGCCGAAAGTCGGATTCATTACCCGATTGCTGCGCTCGTTCCGTTCGTAATGATGACTCTCTAATGAAGAGGCAAACGTGGACATCAATAAGTACAGAATTGCGTACAACACTCAAAAAGCCAATGCAAAAAAGCGCGGGATTGGCTTTATGCTCACGTTCCAAGATTGGTGTGAATTCTGGGGTGAGGATATTGAGCGGCGTGGGACAGGTCCCACCAACCTGCAGATGCAGCGATTTGCGGATACCGGGCCGTATGCAATCGGCAATATCAAAAAAGGTACACCGAAGCAGAATGCAGCGACGCGGCTCAATATGCTGCGAAAGCGCAATTGCGAGGATGCAGCACTAGACGTGCAGATCGCTCTCGACGCATTGATGAATGACGATTCCCTCACTGAATTTGATGATGATGGCCTGGAGCCGCATTACTACAACATGGGAATAAAGAGTTCGTATCGGCGTCGATACAACATAGCAAGATCAGACAAATAAGCCTCACACCTTCACCGGTTCGGGGCTTTTTTGCATTTCAGATCAATCGCAGAGTGGAGAAGATGGTCATCTCGCCAGGCTCATAACCTGGAGAACGCCGATTCGAGTTCGGCCTCTGCAACCAAATCGCCAGCAAGACACGGCCAATCGCTCTTTAACAAAGCACGGCCCGACTTGCGCGCCGACCACAACAGGGGAACGCTGCCTCAAGCGTGCTACCTCGCCAGACGCTGTCACTGGCACCTATTTCAGCCCGATCCGGCTCATTCCGGTCGGGCTGTTTGCTTTGCTCCGCGAGAGTGCCGACGAGGTTGGCTAAGAGCGCACGCGCTGCGACTGCTTGCACGGAGCATCGAAATATTTTGGAGATCGAAATGCCATCATCTGGTACAAGCTGGCCGCGCCGTGATATGCGCAAGATTTGGCGCTACCCAGGCGTACCGATCCCCTCGCGGCTCCAGTCGCGATACAAATTGAAGTAATCAATTCGGGGCGCAAGACCGTAAGACACAACCCCTATAACCGCCCAACGGGCACATTTATAGGTGAACATCATGTCAGTCGTAGCCAAAATGCAGTGCAATTCAATCGAAACATCGAAATATGGCACCGGCCCAAACGGGACAAGCCATAAGGTGAACCTCGGCGCCATTTACGGGAAAGAAGGCGAAAACAAAGATTTCTCCGATGCCACGCCATCGGGCGCATGCTGGATGCAAATCAATTCGGGCCGTCCGGCGTTGGAGTTCTTTGAACCAGGCAAGCGGTACTACGTAACATTTACAGAAGCACCCGATTAGAGTCTCCCTGGGGTTGCAAGACCACAGTTCGCCGTCCTGCTTAGCTGCACGACGGCTTTTTTATTCGCGAGGTCGGCATGGAACGCGTACAGCATCCATCGAACAATGAGGTGCTGGGCGCGCCGACCGGCTGGAGGCAATCCGAGTTGCCATGCGGTGCTCTGCCGATTACCAGAACTGACGTGGACGGCAAGCCGGCAATTATCTCGTTCTGGCGTCCGACCGCTGAAGAACTGGCGCAGCTCAATGCTGGCGGCACCATAGCACTCTGGGTTCTGAGGAATGCCATGCCGCCCATTTCACTGTGCATTGACGCCGCCTAGTCTGCTATGGCAGCCGACTACCTCAAAATTGAGATCCGCATCAGCCACGCCTGGTGGTGGAAATGGTACGTGCGCGGCGTCACAGCTACGTGTCTGCTGACGAACAGCGAGCCCGATCTGGCCAAGTCCCTGTATTGGGAAGCCAAGGCTAGACGGGTCTATTTCAATGGCAAGCGCATCAAAAGCTAATGAGGCAGCCATGGCAACGTCCGACAACGTCATTGATGACCTGGTGGACGCCGTCGCCGCGTTGGGCGCAGATAAACAGTTCCGCGAAGACTTCCGAGAAGCCATGTACGCACTTACCCGCGTGGCCATCGCCGAACACATCGCGGCAGTAGAACAGGCCGAAGGTCAGTTCAGACATTAACCAAATTCCGCTGGCCGCACACTCGGATATAAGGGCGGCAGACGTGCACGACATGGAAGCCGCATCCTTTCCTGGCGCAACGCCAGATTCAACCGGCGCGGGGCACGTCATTCATTATTGGAATACACCATGGGGCGCAAGTCATCGCTAACACCTGAGCAGTGGATTGAGGTCGAGCGGCGGCACGTGGTGGAAGGTGAGTCGATTAATGCCCTGGCTGCTGAGTTCGGCGTTAATGAATCATCCATTCGGCGAAAAATAAAGCCGAATAAAGCCGAATCGCCGAACGGGGAAAATCCCCTGAAAGCCTTGGCGAAAGAGAAGGTTCGCGTTGACGCTGAAAGCAAGCGTATTACCGAACAGATTGCCGAATTGCCCTATGCCAAGCAGCAGATCGTCGCTGACCTGGCCCGGAAGCTGAGTAACGTCAGTTCGCATCTGGCATCTGCTGCTGAGTTCAGCGCTGCGTCGTCACACCGTCTGTCAATGCTGGCGAACCAGCAGCTTGAGCTCGTTGACTCTGTCGATCCGCTGAAGAGCCTTAAAGAGTTGCAGGCAGCTTCTGCGCTACAGAAGATGGCCAACAGCTCGAGCGAGATTGGCCTGAACCTGCTGCGGGCTAATAAAGATTCAATCCCGACGGATGATGAACCGCCGACGCCGGTGGCGATCAGCTTCGGCATACGGGACGCTACGCGACATGACGACAATCAACCTTGATCTGAATGTCCCTCAGTCGCAATTTTTGCAATTGCCGCATAAGTTCAAGCTCTATGTGGCAGGGTTCGGATCCGGAAAGACATATGTTGGATGCGCCGGCATCGCTGCCCACTTCTGGCAATGGCCTGGTATCAACCAAGGCTATTTTGCCCCGACATACCCGCAAATCCGGGACATCTTCTATCCGACGATGGAGGAGGTTGCGTTTGCGATGGGGTTGCGAACCAAGGTCAAAATTGCCGACCACGAAGTCGAGATCTACGAGGGACGGAAATTCCGAGGTACTGTGATTTGCCGGTCTATGGAGAAGCCGGAAACGATTGTCGGCTTCAAAATCGGGCACGCGTTGGTCGACGAACTGGACGTAATGACGCTGATCAAGGCGCAGACTGCCTGGCGCAAGATCATTGCCCGGATGCGATACAAGATACCGGGGCTGCTGAACGGCATCGATGTAACGACGACCCCCGAGGGCTTCAAATTCGTCTATCAGCAGTTTGTGAAGGCAATCCGCGAGAAGCCATCGCTGGCCAGCCTGTACGGGATGATTCAGGCCAGCACCTACGACAATGAGTTAAACCTTCCTGACGACTACATCTCGTCGCTTTTTGAGTCGTATCCCCCGCAACTGATCGCGGCATACCTCAAAGGCCAGTTCACCAACTTGGCGAGCGGCAGTATTTACGCCGATTTTGACCGGGTTTTGAACCACACTGATGAGAAGATCCAGTCGAGCGAAGTATTGCACATTGGCATGGACTTCAACGTCCTGAATATGACAGCTACCGTCAATGTCATACGTGACGGATTGCCGCGGACCTTGGAAGAACGCACGAAGGTGCGCGATACGCCGGCAATGGCGAAATTGCTTAAAGAGGATTTTGTAGATGCCGGCCATTCGGTGGTGATCTACCCAGATGCCTCAGGCGGTAACTCCAGCAGCAAGAACGCCAGCGAATCGGATCTTTCGATACTGCGGCAGGCTGGATTCAAGGTAGAGGTCAATCCCGCCAATCCGGCCGTAAAGGATCGCGTGAACGCCTACAACGGCATGATCCTTAATGCAGCAGGGGAGCGTCGATTCAAAATCAATACTGATGCGTGTCCGGTCACCACCGAGGCGCTAGAACAACAAACATGGGGTCTTGACGGTCAGCCGGACAAAAAAGCCGGCTTCGACCATCCCAATGACGCCAACGGATACTTCATCGTCAAACGCTGGCCGATCGTGAAACGTGTCGCGCAAGTCAGGACGCTGGAAATTTAACTGCAAGGAAAGTATGACAACCAAGGTCAACGATACGTCAACAGCTGTCGCAGACATGCAGGCAGACTGGGACAAGATCGACGCACTGGTTGGTGGGACAAGTGCAATGCGTGCGGCCAGCACCAAATATTTGCCAAAATTCCCACGCGAGGCCCAAGACAGCTACGACTATCGACTCAAGACTTCGACGTTGTTTAACGGACTGGGTCGCACCGTCGAAAACATGGCAGCGAAACCGTTCATCGAAGCAGTCACCTGGACTGACATCGATCCAGAGGCAGAAGCGTGGTTTGGCGACGTCGACCTTTGCGGCAATAATCTTTCTGTTTTTGCATATAACGTGCTGTTGGCTGGCCTGAAATACGGACTGACGCATATTCTGGTGGATCATCCACCGACGAACGCAAAGACACGAGCCGACGAGAAGGCTGCCGGCGTGCGGCCATACTTGGTGCATGTTCAGCCGCGGCAAGTCCTCGGCTGGAAATCAGACCGTGTCAATGGCGCCGAAGTATTGACGCAATTACGCTTGGCAGAAATGGTTGAGGAGCCAGATGGCGATTTCGGGACCAAACAAGTCAAGCAGATCCGTGTGCTTGAACCTGGCATTTGGAGAACCTACCGCGCGAACACGAACGCTGAATTTGTGTTCTATGACGAAGGTACGATGTCGCTGGATTTTATCCCGCTGGTGACGTTCTACACGCGGCGAACTGGTTTTATGACAGCAACGCCGCCATTCAATGACCTTGCGGACCTGAACATCAAGCATTGGCAATCATCGAGTGATCAGGATTCGATATTGCACACTGCACGTGTACCGATCCTAGCAATCAGCGGGATCAGCGACGACGACAAGGTCGTGATAGGTGCGAAATCAGCTCTCTTGCTTCCCACAGGCGGCCGGGCTGAATATGTCGAACACACCGGTGCCGCGATCGAGGCCGGCCGGAAGTCGCTGCTTGACCTTGAAAACCAAATGCGCGCCATGGGTGCCGAATTGCTTGTTGAATCGCAGATTTCCACTACTGCGACGCAGAATAACATCGAGGACAGCGAGGCGAAATGCCAATTGTCCCGGATGGTGGAAGGGCTCGAAGATACACTCGACAATGCGCTGACATTCATGCACGTCTGGGCGAAAATGGAATACAAAGGTAGTCTGGACCTGTTCGATGATTTCTCGTCTGGTGCAATCCTGGCTACTGCCGGCCCGTTCCTGACCGCTCTGGTGCAACTGGTCGACAATGAAATCATGTCGAAGGAAGACGCTTTTGCCGAAATGCAGCGCTACGGGATCATCAATCCGGATCTGATCTGGGATGAAGTGGTAGCGAAAATCAAAGCCAATCCGCCGGTGGTGAAAGCGGTAGGGAAGAATTTGCAAGAAGTGGTATAGGAACGTAGTTTCAGATTTACCGAGGCCGCCCGGGCAACCTGGCGGCTTTTTTTATGCCGCTAGCGGACGCGACGCGGTGCACGGGCCAGATGGCCTACATACCTGGGCGGATGCTCAAGAAAGACTGTAATCATGCCATTCAAATACGACGCAAACGGCGCCATCGTCACGCAGGGCGAGGGCGACAAGAAAATGCCGGTTTTCATTCACGCCGACGGACGCGAAGCACCATTCGATGCGGACACCACGGTTTCGACAATTTCTCGGCTCAACGGCGAGGCGAAAAGCCATCGTGAAGCCAAGGAAGCAGCCGAGACCAAGCTGAAAGCGTTCGAAGGTATCGAAGATGGCGAAGCGGCACGCAAGGCGCTGGAGCTCGTGAAGAACATCAAGGATGGTGATCTGATCCAAGCCGGCAAGGTTCAGGAAATTAAGGATGCGGCAGCAGCCTCGGCGAAGCAGGCCGTAGCCGAAGCCACGCGCTTGGCCGAAGTTCAAAAGCAGGAACTGCTCGACACGAATTCAAAACTCACGGCCGATCTCAACAATCACATCGTCGGTGGTAGCTTCGCCGGCTCGAAATTCATCGCCGAGAAATTGGCAATTCCTGCCGACATCGCGCAAAAGGTATTTGGCGATCGCTTCAAGGTGGAAAGCGGTAAGTTGGTTCCTCTGGGCGCTGACGGCAATCCGATTTTCTCCGCAACGCGGCACGGTGAGCATGCTGATTTCGACGAAGCGATCCAGGTAATGGTCGGCCAGTATCCGAACAAAGACATGATCCTGCGCGCATCAGGATCCTCGGGCGGCGGTTCGAAGCAAAACAACGGGGGCGCCGGTGGTAAAAAAGAAATCACCCGCGCCCAGTTTGATGCCATGGACCCTGCAGCACGAGCAACTGCTGCCAAAGAAGGTGCGACGTTTGTCGATTGAACAATAAGAACATCGTTTTTCAGCCCGCCATGTGCGGGCTTTTTTAATTCTGCTTCAACTGCAATGCAATAGCCGAGACCTGGATGGGGATTGGCGCTCTGGGCTGGATGGCCTGTCTGTTCACAAATTCAAGTCACCCAACTTTCGAGGTAATCCCCATGAAGAAGCTGTTTCTCTCTGCCCTTGCGCTTGTCGCAATTGCATTCTCCCTGTTCGCTCAGCCAGTGATTCATGGTGCGGCGAAAATTCACGCCATTGCCGGCGTCACCAAGGCGCGGGCCGAATTGTATGTCCGTGCCTATGCCCACATTGCTCACGCGCGCCTGTTCGATTACATGGCTCGAAGTGGCTTGATTCTGGGTGCCAATACCTTGACCGGGCTGATTCCGACGATTTACGAGGCTCTCGATATCGTGTCGCGGGAGATGGTCGGTATGATTCCGGCGGTTTCTCGCAATTCCAGCGCTGAACGTGCGGCGTTGAACCAGGTAATTCTGGTGCCTATCACTCCGCCGACCACACTGGCGGATAACACTCCAGCTGTGACCGCTCCGAATACTGGTGATCAAACTGTCGGTAACGTCTCCATGACGATCAGTAAGTCGAAGCATGCTCCAATCCGCTGGAATGGCGAAGAGCAACGTGGCTTGTTGAATGCTGGTTCCTACGGCGGTATCCTGATGGGCCAGTTCCAACAGGCTTTCCGTACGCTGATCAACCAGATCGAAGTCGACTTGTTCACCACTGCGTATCAGAATGCGTCTCGTGCATACGGTACTCCAGGCACTGCGCCATTCGGCACTTCCGGCGACTTGTCCGATATTGCCCAGGTTCGCAAGATTCTGGACGATAACGGTGCGCCACAAACCGACCTGCAGCTGGTCCTGGGAACTTCCGGTATCGCCAACCTGCGCGGTAAGCAAAGCGTGCTGTTCAAAGTCAATGAAGCTGGCACTGACCAATTGCTTCGCCAAGGCATCATTGGCCGTCTGGAAGGTATGGACGTGCATAATTCTGCCGGTATCACTGCTCAGGTCAAAGGCACCGGCGCAGCTTACACCACCACTACCGCCGGCTTCCCTATCGGTACCACGCAAATCCCACTGATCACTGGCACCGGCACTGTGCTGGCTGGCGACAGTATCAGCTTTGCTGGTGACTCCAACAAATATGGCGTTACCGTCGGCGTCGCCGCGCCTGGCACCGTGACGATTGCCGCTCCAGGCTTGCTGCAAGCAATTCCTGCCTCTGCCACTGCTGTCACGGTCGGCAACTCCGCCACGTCGAACTTGGCGTTCTCGAAATCGGCAATCCAACTGATCACCCGTTCGCCACAAATGCCGATGGGGCCTGATGGCAAGCCGATGGATATGGCCGATGACGTTATCACCGTCGTGGATCCGGTCTCCGGCATCGCGTTCGATGTCGCCGTGTATCGTCAGTTCATGCAAATCGTGTACCACGTCCGCCTGGCCTGGGGCTTCCAAGCGATCAAGAGCAACCACATCGCAACCCTGCTGGGCTAATTGGATCCGGCTTCGGCCGGTTTCGCATAAATGGAGGGCTTCGGCCCTTCATTTTCATTGGAAAACCCATGAATATCGAAACCATCAAAGTTGTTTCACCGATCTCTGACGACAACCCACTGGGCTACATCGTCATCAATGCAAGCGATCGCACCGACAAGCACGAATTGTTTGATGAAACCGCTAATCTGAAGGAACCAGCCAGCCTGACCGTCCCGCAGATCAAAGATGCCCTAGCCGCAAAAGGCGTGGCAATTCCTGACGGCGTGACCAAAAAGGCTGATCTGCAAGCTTTGCTGGATGCACCTGCAGAATAAATTTCTGTTTCACCACTCGTACTACCGATTTGATCGAAGGATGATATGGCTCTGACGTCGGCACAAATGACTGATACCAGGCGTTATATGGGCTATCAGGTCGTTGGAACCACGATGGTGATCAATGGCAATCAGGATATCGTCTATGGCCGGTTTGGAATGGTCACGATGTCGCTCTACACGCGCCTGACCACGCTCACGGCCGACGAAGAGGCGGTGCTAATCACCACCTACCTGGCAAATCTTGGCCCGCTTGAAACTGCAATTTTCGGCGCGAGCGCAAATCTGGACACTGACCAGGCTGCCGTCTGGACACACAACAAAAATGAAGTAATTGACCGTAGCGCGTTGTTTAATCGCGTTCGCCGTCAGTTGTGTGAGTTCATTGGATTTGCCCCTGGTCCAGGCCTGAACGGTGGAGCGAACAACATTCCGATGGTGCGGGGATGACAGTAATTGCCTGGGATGGCACCACGCTGGCGGCTGACAAGCAGTCCACGAGCGTCGGATATGGCAGCACAGTCACGAAGGTGCACAGGGTGCCGCACGGTATTTTGGCAGTGATGGGCGACGGCGCATGCGCGATGGCAATTGTTCGCTGGTTCAAAAGCGGAAGTGACATGGCCAGTTTTCCATATGCCGCGGATCCTGAGAGAAGTGCGTCAGCAGTTTTTATTACCAAATCTGGCCAGGTTCGATTCTATTGCAATAGTCCACATTACGAAGTCTACGAAGACGAGTTCGCAGCGTTCGGTTCTGGGCGCGATTACGCGTTGACAGCTATGTTTCTTGGCCTTGCAGCGCGTGATGCGGTCGCCGTAGCCTGCGAATTGGACATCAATTGCGGGAATGGGATCGATACGCTGACGCTGGAGCGATAATGGATTCCGCGAAATTGCAGCAAAAAATCTATGCCGGATATGGCAAGGCGGCCCTGCGCATTGGGCCGCTGAACACTGTTTATCGGGCAACCAGCGCCATTGCATCGCGCGGCACTACGGTGGCCACGCTGAACGCCAGCTTCAACGCCGAGGATATGAAGTACGGGCGGCCGAACAAATATGGCAAGCCTACCTGGTTCGGTCTATTCGACGGCACGCTGGTCCGCGTCGGTGACTACCTGATCGGGCCGCAGGGAACATTCTTTGTCGCTGCGATGCAACTGACACTACCGATCCTCGTCGTGGAATGCAACCGGACGGTCAGTATCTTGCGGCCGCAGCAGCAAACAGGTGTTGGCGCTGTTGGTTACGGCGGTGATACGGACGCGAACGAAACGTTATTGATGCAAGGATGGTCCGCATCCGTTCTCCAAGGCACAAAGGGCGAGAAGTCTGAGACTAACCTCCCCGGCGATGTCCGTAATCCATGGTGGTCGATCTTGATGCCTCAATACACTGGTGTGGTGCTGCGTTCGGACGACATTATTACAGACGATCTATCTCGCCGCTATGTCATTAGCTCTGCCGAATTGACAGATTTTGGCTGGCGGCTCACGGCGATGCAGGCCCAGACATGAACACCAAAAAAATCAAGATTGTCAGCGACGGCACCACGCACGGGACGTACGTTCTTCTTCCTGATGGCAGTAAGCTGCCAGGCATTATTTCTATTCAATGGAAAATCAGCGCGAACATGTCAGGCGAGGCAACAATCAAACTTTTAGATGTCGAGATTGACGCAATCGGCGACATGAAAAATGGCTGACATCATTGATGTACAGAACACGCTTGTCGGCATCGTAGCCAACGCTGTGTATCCGAACGGCACCGGTCAGGCGTCGGTGTCTGGAAACCCAATCGTCGTGTATGCCGGTTGGCCTACAGCCTCCAAGCTCGATGCTGACCTAATTGCCAGCAAGGCACATGTAACGATTTTTCCGACAGCCACAGAGTCGAACAAGACGCGCTACCCGAAGGATTGGGTGCAGCAGACGTTGAATTCTGTAACGATCTCTGTAACGATTGTCGGGCAGACGGTAGTGATTGGAGGGGCGATGCCGGCGCCATTCACTGCGCACAACGTCATGGCGATGGTGAATGGCCTGCCATATGTGTACGCAGTGCAGCAAAGCGACACGCTGACGTCAATCGCTACCGCGTTGGCCGCTTTGATTGTTGCCGGTGTGCCTGGCACCACATCAGCGGGCGCGGTGATTACGATGCCGAACGCAGCGAGGATCACCGCGGCGCGCGTCGGCGTGACTGGTACATCGATACGCGAGATCCGGCGCCAGGAGCGAGTTTTCCAGATCACGGTCTGGGCGAATACGCCGGCACAGCGCGACGTGATCGGCGCAGCGCTAGACATCAGCTTGGCAAATACCGAGTTCCTGACTATGCCTGATGGCTACGGCGCCCGGATGATCTACCGCAGCAGCATGGTGGTCGACGCGCTACAGAAGGCGAAGCTTTACCGGCGAGATTTCATGTACTCGATCGAATACGCGACAACGCAGACCGAAACAGACACACAGATCACGCAAGAGCAACTAAATACCTCGGTGCAGAACGATGGCTCAACCCAATACACCGCGCCACGAATCACTTATTTCTAGGACATGCCATGTTCCAACTCACCGTAGTTGAAAATTTCTTGACGTTCGTCAAGGGCGACATCATCACCGATCCGAAATTGATAAAGCAATACGTCGATTCGGAATGGCAGAACAGTTTTGTGAAAACGCCAGCACCGCCGGCGGATCCGGCTTCCAAGTAACACCAATTCGTTTAAACAAGGCCGCTAAATGCGGCCTTTTTCAATTCTGGCCGCCTTTGTGCGGCTTTTTTATTTTGGGAGCCACACATGCCAGTCGTCCAACAGGGCAGCATTAATACCACGGCGCTGATTGTGCCGGACTTGTACGTTCAGATCGTGCCGCCTAGCGTGACACTGCTGAACGGCTTGCCAACGAACATCCTCGGTGTCGTCGGCACTGCCACCTGGGGGCCAGTTAATGCGCCGACAGTTGTTGGCAGCATGGCAGACTATGCGCGCCTGTTCGGCGCGATCATGCCGCGGCTGTACGACATGGGCACAGCCGTTGCTGCCGCAGTACTGCAAGGCGCAAACAACTTCCGTTGCGTGCGCGCCACCGATGGCACGGATGTGGCGGCCACCGTCGTTGCGCAGGCAACTTGCATCACCTTCACCAGCAAATACACCGGGACGCTTGGTAATTCAGCACAGGTGATCGTCGGCACTGGCACAGCGGCAAGCACCTTCAAGGCGACAGTGACGATGCCTGGTCAAGTTCCGGAGGTATTCGATAATATCCCTGGCACAGCTAACGCGCTGTGGGTCAACATGGCCAACGCGATCAATAACGGTCAGTCCGGACAGCGCGGGCCTTCGCAATTCATCGTGGCAAGCGCAGGCGCCGGTACCACCGCGCCGACGCTCACTACATACTCCCTGGCTGGTGGCACAGACGGTGCGACCACGATCACATCGACCGTGCTGGTCGGTGTCGACACCGTACCGCGCAAGGGCATGTACGCACTGCGCAACACCAATACCTCGATCGCCATGCTGGCCGACGCGTTCGACTCGACCCAATGGTCGACCCAGGTAGCCTACGGTTACTCTGAAGGTACCTACATGATCATGGTCGGCCCTTCCGGCGACACGATCTCGAATGCGGTCACTGCTAAGAGCACAGCCGGCATTGACGCTTACATTGCCAAATTGCTGTTTGGCGATTGGGTGTACTTCAATGACACCGTGAACAACCAGGTGCGCCTAATCTCGCCGCAGGGCTTCATCGCCGGCCGTCTGGCCAACCTGTCGCCGGAGCAGTCCAGCCTGAACAAGCCGCTGTATGGCATCGTCGGTACCCAGAAGTCGTACCAGAACCTGACATATTCCAGTGCCGAGTTGACCTTGCTGGGCCAAGCCGGCATCGATCTGATCACGAACCCGATCCCGGCCGGTAACAGCTTCGGCGCACGCTTCGGTCACAACAGTTCGAGCAACGCCGTGACCAACGGCGACAACTACACCCGCATGACCAACTACATCGCCTACACGCTTAACGGCGGTATGGGCTTGTTCGTGGGGCAGTTACAGAGCGCCACCGTTCGGCGTTCGGCTGGCGCGACTATTTCGGCCTTCCTTGAAGCCTTGAATGGTCAAAACATGATCGGGAGTGCTGACGGTACGCAACCGTACAGTGTGCAGATCGATAACAACAACAACCCGCAAAACCGTGTCGCGCTGGGCTACATGCAAGCCGACGTCAAGGTGCGTTATTTGTCGGTGATCGAGAAGTTCATCATCAACGTAGAGGGTGGCCAGTCGGTCACCATCAACCGCCAATCTACTCAGCTCGCCTAATCCCTTCCTGAACGTATGACAAGCCACCCAAGCGGTGGCTTTTTTATTTGGAGTTTCACATGCCTTTAAATTCCTATTCAGTAGGGCGGGATTTGTCGCTGGACATTACCGGCCCGAATGGACCGCTGTCGTTTAGCCAGATTGTCGGCTTTACCTCCAAGCCAGACATCACAGATCAGAAAATCAAGGGTCTGGACGGCATCACCCGCCATCTCCGCTTCCCTGATGGCTGGTCTGGCTCGTTCGAAATTGAGCGTCAAAACTCGGTTTTGGACGACTACTGGTCTCAACTGGAGGCCAATTACTACTCTGGCCTCAATGAACTGCCGGTCACCATCACCGAGACGATTCAAGAGGTCAATGGTTCGATCTCGCAATACCGCTATTTGCAAGTGCTGTTGACGATCGATGATGCCGGCAACTTCAAGGGCGACGCATCGGTACATCAAAAGCTTCGTTTCGTTGCCGCGCGCCGCGTCAAGGTCGCTTAATAACCCGAGCCGGCCGATGATTCGCGCCGGCTGCAGTCCATTCAAGGAAAAGCATGTCTGAGCCAACAATTACCATTAAGCCTACCGACCAGATCCTGGCAAAGGCCAATGAAGAGAGCGTTATTACCGACAGCAATGGTCGCGTCATCAAACTCAAGAAGCCCGGCATTCTGGCGCAATACCGCCTGGTTGAAGCGCTCGGTGACGTGGCTGCAAATGCTGTGTACCGCAACATGGTGATACCCCTGATCTACGTGACAGAAATCGATGGGATGGCGGTCAATCCGCCAAAATCGAAATTGCAGGTCGAAGCGCTGGTCCAGCAATTGGATGAGGCTGGCATCGAAGCTGTCATGACGCACGTGCAGGAACTGTATGGCGCAACTGATCCGGAGCAAGAAAAAGCAGCAATAAAAAACTAGTCCATTCCAGCTCAATCCGCGAATGCCTCTTTCTCATCAGTAAAAACGTTTCTGAGGACTTGGCATTCGGGCTGGATGATGTCACGCGGACGGCCTGGTGCATCATTTTTTCTGAGATGGACGGCAACAAGTTCAACTTCACCACCATGGCGTATGAGGATCCAGCATGAAAGAGTTCGCGCATATTGGTGAGTTCGTTGCGCATCTTTCTGCCATTGCAGCGGCAGAAACTCTTTCGCTGCATCACGGACTTAAAAAGTGTGCGGATGCCGTAGAGAAAACTGCAAAGTCAGAAATTGGTCATTACCAAGATGAAGTAGGTCCATTTGCCGGATGGGTTGAATTAGCTGATGGAACGAAGGTTGAGCGCGTGGCGCTGGGCTTTACGGAGAATGATCCACTCGAGCGCACCGGCGAGTTGGGCGATTCAATCAGCCATGAAATTCATGGGCTGGAAGCCGTAATCGGCTCCGACAGCGACATTATGGTCTATCAGGAATTGGGGACAGAAAGAATCCCCCCGCGGGCGGTGCTTGGACCAGCCGGCATCCGCAACAAAGATCTGATTCTCAGAATATTGGGGCACGCCGCTGCCGAGGGGCTGCTTTACGGAGCCGGAGAGACGCTGACAAAACTAGAATAAAACTGCGTATATAAAAAAACAAACACCGAACAGCGCAGCCAATCCAATCAAAAGCAGAACGGTTGATATAAGAAAAAGATCAATTCTTTTTCCGAGCGGCATCTGATATTTAAAGCGTAGCCCGGACCGCGATGTCTGGCGCGTACTGGCATCTGCGGCCCGAATATTCGGGTATTGAATGAACGACACCCGATCTGCAAGCCATTCTTGAATTTTATCTGCTCGTTTCACTTTAGCTCCCGGGACATCCATGTTTGATGCTTACAAAATTGGCGTGACACTCTCGCTGACGAACCACGTCAGTCGCGGGCTAATGCTGATGGCAGGAGATTTTGCCAAGACTGAGGCTCAAGCATCGGCTCTTCAAAAGCGCATTTCCAGTATCCAGAACGACGCCATCAAGGGTGGTCTATTTCTGGCGGCTGGTGCTGGAATGCTATCACTTTTCAAGGTCCCGCTGGAAGAGGCGAAGAAATTCGAGGCCCAGGTAGGTAAATTTAAGCTGTTCGGCATGAGCGACGCCCAGAACGCCGAAGCCGTGAAATTCGCTAAAGCAATGGACATCATGGGTTCCAGCGCGCGCGAGAATATGAAATTGATTACCGAGGCGCAGGGCGTCTTTCGGGAATCAGGCCATTCTGGCTCATCCGCGTTGGAAGGGGCAAAACTGGCCGCTCCAATGCTTGCCAAGATCAACTTTGCTACTGCCAGCCTCGATGATGAGTCGAAGGGCAAAATGCGCAGCCAGAGTATGGCAATGCTGCGTTTTGTTGAGATGCGCGGCGGTCTGAAGGATGCGAAAACATTCAATGACATTGCAGATTCAGGATGGAAGGCGATTCAAAGTAGCGGCGGCAATGTTAATTGGGAGCAATTACGCCAATTCCAGGCGCGGGGTGGAGTAGCAGCGCAAGGACTGTCGGATCGTGCTTTGTATGGGCAACTTGAGCCAATTATCGGTGAGCTAAAGGGGGCAACTGCCGGTACTGCCTTGATGACCGCCTACAACCGATTGATCGGCGGCGTGCGAATCCCAAACCAAGTGGCGCATTTACTTGCCGACAATGGTTTGTGGGATGCTAAGAAAGTCACCTGGAATTCGCAAGGCGGCATCAAATCCTTTAACGGCAATCCATTGAAGGACATGGATTTGCTAACTAAAGCTCCGGCAGATTTCTACGAGCAAAAAATCCTTCCGATGTACGCCAAGATGAATAACGGCAAAGGATTGGATCAGGCAGAGCGCAATCGTGAAAATCTGATGATCTTTGGGCGCACCGGCGGCGCCATGTTTTCACTGATTGACCGCCAGATGGCAACGATTCACAAATCAGTTGATGCGTGGGAAAAGGCGCTTGGCGTCGATAAATCAGTCGATGTCGCAGGCAATACTCTTGCAGGTAAAGAGGTAGATCTACACGCCAAATTCAATACGTTAATGCTCGCACTCGGCGATTCCGTTTTACCTCTTGCGGTGAAGGGGCTTGAAATTCTGATCCCTGCGATCAAGGGGCTGACCGACTGGATCAACAATAACCAGGGCGCTGTCAAAGCACTGGCCGGTGCATTTGTAATTCTGGCTAGCGGCCTGATGATGCGAGGCACGATTCTTCTGTTGAGCGCTGCGTTTCGCGGTCTTGGCTTGGCACTGGTGATGAATTCCGTTGGAGGGGCCCGTGGCATCGCGGCACTCTCGACTCGCTTGGTAGGGTTAGGTGGCGGCATCAGTTCCGTAGCCGGCGTGACTGGTCTAGCTGGATTGGGTGCTACGCTAGGCACCGTGGCTGTTGGTCTTGGTGTTTTGTATGGCGCAGTAAAGGCAATGGAATCGCTTCTTGATTGGGCGATGCCGAACGAGGTAGACCCCAAGACTGGCCGCAAGCGCGCAGGCCGCAGTTCTTTTGTCGTGCCTGGATGGACTGGGCCAGGTAGTTTGGATGCTACGCCTCCAGCCCATCCAGGAGAGCATTTTGTAAGGTCTGGACGCAGTGGCTATTGGAAGAAAGATGTCGATCCAGTAGGTGCGCCGGCAAGTTCCAATGGCAAGCAAACGATCAACAACACCATCGTGATGCCTGATGGTCGCGTATTGGCCAAAGTAGTCACGCAAGAGCAAGCCAAGTCTGCATCGGCGCCGCAGTCCGGAATCGGCCGCATCGATCCAAGCATGACCCCAATTTCTCCAGGGATGAACGTTCGATGAGCCCAGATACCTATTTGATTCTGGGCGACGTCAATTTTTCGCGTTTTGAGATTCCTGAAAAGATTGGTTTCGGCGGCGAGCAGTTGCTGGCCGTGCAGAAACTGGTCGGCGGCAAGCGCGTCATTGACGCTATGGGGCGCGATGATGCGGATTTGAAGTGGTCCGGCCTGTTCATTGGTCAAAACGCCAGTGACCGGGCGCGGTATCTCAATTACCTGCGGATCGCTGGCAATCAGTTGACCCTGACGTGGGCAGAGTTTGCCTATTCGGTGGTCATCAAGGAGTTCCTGCCTGATTACCGGCGTGGCTACGAGATTCCGTATTCGATTACCTGTGTGGTAGTCGAGGATCTGACGCTTCCTGTGACGGTGCTGCCGGAATCGTCGATTGACCGCGCCATTCTGGACGACATGAACTCGGCGACCGGCTTGGGTAGTTTGATCGGGGATGGCGCGCTGTCGTCTGCCCTGGGCACGCTCGGCACGGCAATAAGTGCAGTCTCATCGTTTGCCAATGCCGCCCAAAGCACGATTAATAGCGTTCTGGCTCCGCTCGGTGCCGTGCAAGCACGGGTAACGACGCTGATCGCCAGCACAGGCAACACAATCGCCAACGTTGCGACTATCGGCGGCGTATCGATCAATAACCCGATTGCCATGCAAGCAGCGAATTTGTCGTCTCAGATTGCGGGATATACCCAGATGCCGCAGCTTTTGAACCTGCAGTCGGTAACAGGCCGGATGGGCATGAATCTTGGCGCCATTAAAAGCACTGGGCAAACGGTTGTTACGGCCGGAGGCAATCTGTTCTCGATGGCATCCAAGGCTTACGGCGATGCGACAGCCTGGACCACGATTGCGCGCGCCAATAAACTGACCGATCCAAATTTGAACGGTGTTCAGTCCGTTCTGGTACCGCCTACATCTGATGGTGGCGGGGGTGTCTATGGCGCTTAATCCTCCGGCAGTATCGGTTGTTCGTCAGCCGCGGGGGATTGTGAAAGTCAACGATACCCGCATCGATGCATGGGTGCATTGGGAGGTGGACAACAATACGTTCTACGAGTCAGACACATTTCGAGCCACATTTGCGCTTTCGATGCTGCCGGCCGCTTTCAATGAAGTCTGGTGGGCGAGTCAGCAGGAGATATTCGTTGAGGTGCTGGGTGGCTTCCCAGCGGATCCTGACAATTACACGGCTTCCGAGCTGATCAGCTGGATCTACGGACGCGTTGACGACATTTCCTATGATCCAGTGGCGCGCACCTTGGTTGTTTCTGGCCGCGATCTGACGGCAACGATGATCGATGCCAAGACGACAGAGACTTTCCAGAATTTGACTTCAAGTCAGATTGCCACTCAGATCGCCGCACGTCATGGTCTGACGCCAGTGGTGACGGCCACGCAGAAGATGTCTGGCAAGTACTACCAGATCGACCAGGTGCGGACGAACCAGCAACGCAGCGAATGGGACTTGCTGACGGCACTGGCATCGGAAGAGCAGTTTGTCGTCTACGTGAAGGGCAAGGAACTGCATTTCGAGCCAGCGTCGCCTGCAACAGCGGACTCCTATGCGCTGACGTGGGAGCCGCCAAGCGGTGAGATTGGTTCGTATCAATTCAATGGCAAATCGATCAATTTCACCAGGGCGTTGAATCTGGCGCGCGGCGTGGTGGTGACGGTCCAATCCATCAGCCCGAAGACAGGACAAGCAGTAAAAGTGACGTTTCCAGCCAAGGCCGCGAACATCAAGCCAGGGCAGAGCGCTCCGCAAGCTCAGCAATACAGCTATGTCTTTGCAAATTTGACCTACGAGAAGGCCTTGCAGAAGGCCCAGCAGCTCCATGCCGATATTACGAAGCATGAAGTGAAAATGACGGCGACGCTGCCGGCCGACAATATTTTGCTTGCGACGAACCTTGTCAGCGTGACTGGTACCGGAACTTCGTTTGATCAAATCTACTTTCCTGAAAGCGTCGTTCGCGAAATGGATATTTCTGCTGGTTACGCGATGACGGTCCGGGCCAAAAATCACTCGCCGCAATCAGTGGTGCCGCTGTAATGCGTGAAATTTTGAGTGTAATGCGCCAGCAGGCGCAGCAGGTCGCGGGCGAACGTGCAACGACCCGATACGGCATCGTGTCTAGCTATGACCCGAACAATTATTCTGCCAAGGTCATCCTGCAGCCTGACGGCGTGAATCCGACTAATTGGATGCCAGTGCTGTCGCCGTGGATTGGCAACGGCTGGGGCATGTTCTGCCCGCCGAGTGTTGGCGATATGGTCGAGGTGGAGTTTCAAGAAGCTGACCACGATGTGCCGATGTCCTGTATGCGGGTGTTTAACGACAAGAATCGGCCACTGCCGGTGCCGTCCGGTGAGTTTTGGCTTGTACATAAGAATGGCGCGTACCTGAAGCTGACGAATGACGGAAAGCTACTGATCAATTCACAGGTCGAAATTGATGTCTCGGCGCCGACGATCAATATCCAGGCAACGGGAAACGTGAACGTCGTCGCAGCAGGGCAGGCTAACGTGACTGCGCCGGCAATCAACCTGGGTGCGTCCGGCCAGTCGTTGCTGTCGTTCGTTACCTCTGCATTTCAGGCTCTTTTCAATGGCCACACCCACAAAACAAATGCAGTTGGATCGCAGACTGATCCAACGCTCACGCCGATTTCATCGTCACATCTAACTAGCACGGTCAAGGGCGGCTAATGAGCGATCTATTCCACTACATCGGCAATGACTTGTCGTTGTCGGCTACTGGCGACTTTCTGAAAGTGGATGGCACCGTGCAGGGGCAGCAGCGCGTATTGCGCCGGTTGCTGACCAACCCGGCCACGTTCGACAGCAACGGCAATGTGATCGTGCCGGGCGATTACATCTTTCACCCGAACTATGGCGCCGGCCTGCCGCGAATGGTCGGCAACACGGTTGACATCAAGAAGATCACCGCCGTTATCCGTGGGCAGATTTTTCTTGAAAAGTGCGTGTCGCGCAATCCGGAGCCGGTTATCACCGTAACGGCGATCACGGGCGGCGTATCCGTCTACATCCACTACAACGACGCCATCACCGGTAAGCCGGTCGCATTGTCCTTTAACGTGAACATCTAGGCAAAAATGACAATTTCAACGCAGGACTTCCCGACCATTGTCCGCAACTCGGTAACGGCGGTGCAGGGCGCCGCGCGGGGCTTGGTCGACCTGACTATAGGTTCCATCCTGCGCGCCGTGCTTGAAGCCAATGCAACCGTGATTCTGTGGTTGCAAGGCCTGATCCTGCAATTGCTGGCCACCACTCGGGCGGCGACGTCAAACGGCCCGGATCTGGACAGCTTCATGCTGGATTTCGGCGTGGTGCGTTTGGCCGCCGTCGCGGCATCCGGACAAGTAACCTTTGCGCGCTTCACGTCGACCCTGCAGGCCGTGGTGCCGGTTGGTGCGACTATCCTGACCGCCGACGGCACGCAGTCCTATACCGTCAATCTCGACACCACAAACGTGAACTACAGCGCGACGCTGGGCGGTTACGTGCTGGCACCAGGCGTTGCAAGTATCGCCGTGACGGTCACTGCTGTCACGGCCGGCATCGCCGCCAATGCTGTCATCGGGCAAATTTCGCTGATCAATCAGCCGATCCCGGGTGTCGATACCGTCACCAACGCCGCAGCCTTTACCAATGGGGTCGATCCTGAAACAGATCCTGCCTTGCGCACGCGCTTCATCGCCTATATAACCTCGCTGTCGAAGGCAACGAAGACCTCTATCGGCTACGTGATCTCGTCGCTGAAGCAGGGGGTTACTTATTCGCTTACCGAAAATGTGAATTACGCCGGCGCCGCGCAACCAGGATCTTTTTATGCCGTGGTTGACGATGGGTCTGGCACTCCACCGGGCAGCTTCCTGACGTCGGCAGCGAATGCCATCGAAACAACTCGCCCATTCACCGTTACCTATGCTGTATTTGGTCCGGTGCTTATAACGGCGAACGTGGCGATGACCATCGTAACGGCTGTTGGATACGACCACGCCGCAACAACTGTTCTGGTAGCCAACGCGATCAAGAACTACATCAATGCGCTGACGTTCGGTCAGGCGCTGACTTATAGCCGGTTGGCGCAGCTCGCTTATGACGCGTCTCCTGGCGTCACGGACGTATCGGGTGTGACACTCAACGGCGGGACATCAAACCTGACTGCTACGCTGCAACAGGAAATCAAGGCTGGAACGGTTTCTGTTGCCTAGAGGTTTTCCATGCAAGTTTTTGAGATTCTGACCGCTTTGCCCGCTCCTCCGGCGATGCGTATCTTGCCTTTCCTGCTTCAGAGAGCTTTTTACGTGTTGCATCCGAAATTGGAGGTCTATTTTTAACCATATTGGCTATGTGAATTTTCCCTGCCTCGGATGCCGAAAATTTCTTGAGTGCGGCAGATTGCTTTGACTTCCGCTCATCGGATTGAAAATGCAGTTTTGTCGCATCAGAAATTTTTTTACGAGTTTCTTCCGATGTTGCATGTCCAGTTAGTGTCTTTGCGATTCGAGCTGATGATTCTGGGTCTCTGATTCTTTTTCGTAAGGCGTCTGAAATTTTCTGTTTCGCACATTCTGTGTGCGCGTACCCATCTGGTCCGCGCCCACCTTCGACCAAATTGGTAAGTTTGCACCCCATATCTCGATAGTGTGCAATCCAATGGCGCTCGCGTTCAGGCCAATTATTACCAACTTGTTCGATAAGTCGAATTATCGGAATTTTCCCTTTGGCGAGGATCGAATGAACCCATTTGCCAGAGTACGCAGTCGGATTTGGCTTCATGTGTGACGTTAGCCGTCTTTTTAATGTCATCACAGTTTTTCCGACATATCGAACTTCATCAGTATCTGGGTCGCAAAGCACGTAAATATTTGTTGTTCTTGGCATGGCTTTTCTTTTATGAGATTTAACAAATGGCGACAGGCGATTTCAACGACATTATAGGCAGAATAAAGTCTGTCTTGCCTAGATGGTTTGGCCCATCTTCGCCCTTGCTTGATGCACTTTTTCAAGGGTATGCGGCTAGTGCATCATTCGTATATGCGCTAATAAGTTACGCAGCACTACAAACACGAATACTCAGTGCCAGTGACGCATGGCTCGATATGATCGCCGCTGATTACTTTGGTTCGGCTTTGATGCGTGCCGCGAATCAGTCTGATGCCAGTTTCCGCGCGCGCATCATCATCAACATGTTTCGTGAGCGCGGGACCAGATACGCAATAACCAAGGTCTTGACCGACTTGACCGGGCGCGCGCCGATCATTTTCGAGCCGCAGCGGCCAGCTGATACCGGTGCGTACGGTGGTCGGGAAACCATCACTATCGTCGGTACGCCACTGATCTACCGCAACGACTGGCAGGGAAATCAACTGCTGTATGCAACGCCGCGCACGAATTTGTCATTCTGGTCGCAAGATTTCACCAATGCCGCCTGGCAAAAAAATAATATAGTTGTAGCCAACACATCTGTACCCGCACCGGATAGTGCGAGCTTCATGCAGTCAATACAAAATACGGTTAGCGGTGGCGACGACTATATCGGGAATAATAGCCCGGGAACGACAGCAACTACTGTATTTAGCATTTTCGTTAAACAAGGAGGGGCACAACCTTCTGCGGCCGTATGTTTGCGCCCAATAACATTTGCCTCCGCTGTTAGCGATAACTTATTGTTTTTCAATTTTTCCACTCTGGCATTAACCGGAGATACCGCGCAGTTTCTTGCATATGGCTATCAGGCACTTCCGAATGGAGTTTATCGCTTATACGCCGTTAAAGCGGCACAGCCAGGGCAAAGCGGTAGCCAGCTTCGATTGCGCCCAGCCGATGCGGGTGGCAATGCCGTTCTCAATGACACGGTATTGGCATGGGGCGGCGATCTAAAACAAGCATCGACAATCAGCAGCTACATCCCCACAACCACATCAGCAGTGACAGTGACGGACTACACGTTAAGTGGCAACGCTTTGTCGCTCGCTTCAACACCGCTGCCAGGTGCGGTGCTGTCATGGACCGGTAGTTACCTCAGCGCGATGCTAGCGCAGACCGTAAGCGTCACGAACCAGATATTCGCTGGTGGCGATGGAATTACTGCCAATTTCAAAATTGACCGCCCATATGGGTACGGCGCGGGCTACGGCGTGGCCGGCGGCTACGGCTCCATGCTGATCCCATATCAAGGCTTCATCCAAGCGTTTCGGCCGGCATCCACCGGTATTCCATACGTCGCCGGTTACGGGACTTCACCTGGAGGCTACAGCACGCCATCGCGCGCTGACTATGCCTCCTTGGCCCAAAGCACAAATGCCGTATCTGATGCCGACATCTATGCAGCGATCGACAGCGTGAAGCCGATCGGCACGATTCCGTGGGTTCGGATCAGTAGTTAGAAAAAGTACATCTCACCACAAAGGCACCTTCGGGTGCCTTTTTTTATTGGAGCAGTGAATGGATCGCGTACAAGTATTCCCAGGTGCTATCCCGCTCGAAACTGACGTTTTGAGCACCAACAAGAACACGATGATAGCGCTGGCGAAACTGTCGGCGGCCATGCTCGGAGTAAGCGCTATCGCCAATGGCCTTGCGTGCGTTCCAACTGGCCCGGCATCGCTCCAGGTTGTGGTCAACCCCGGCGAGATTTACAGCCTGCAAAATATCGATAGCACGGCCTATTCCTCGCTTGCGGCTGATACCACGCATCAGATTATGAAGCAGGGCATCTTGCTGGATGCTGCAACGTTGAATTGCCCAGCGCCAGGCACCGGCGGCCAAAGCATCAATTACCTGATCCAAGCGACGTATCAGGATTTGGACGCGCTTCCTGTGGTGCTGCCTTACTACAATGCCAGCAATCCATCGCAAGCCTACAGCGGACCGGCCAATGCGGGCACCACGAACAACACTGTACGCAAGGGGCTTTGCACGGTCGCGGTCAAGGCCGGTACCGCTGCGACTACTGGCAGCCAAACAACTCCGGCGGCTGACGCTGGCTATATCGGTCTCTGGGTTGTTACCGTTGCCAACGGTCAGGCAACGATCACTGCCGGCAACATCACCGGCGCTGCTAATGCCTCGATCCTCCCGGGCTCCATGCTCGCATCGATGCAGGGCAACTTGACAACGTATGCATCTGACACCGGCACAGCAAATACGTACGTTGTCTCATATACGCCTGCGATTACTGCGCTTGTCGATGGCATGGTGCTGTGGTTCAAGGCCAAGACCGCAAACACTGGCGCCTCAACCCTGGCAGTCAATGGCTTAGGCTCTGTTGCTCTCGTCGGTGCGGCGCACTCGGCGCTACAGGGCAGCGAAATTATCGCAAATGGTCGCTGCATGGCCATCTACAACGCGACAACCAATTCGGCGGTTCTCATAGAGTGCACAGGCGGGGCCGTCCAAGTAGCACCTGCCACGCAATCAGGTCATGCCGCCCAATTTGGTCAACTCACCGGTGTGGTCGGCTCGATCCGTAACGGAAAAATGTCGGTCACCGCTGCGTCTGCTAACGCGACATTTACTGCCGATGAAGTCATTGTGGAATCCGCGCTCGGTGGATTGCAGTATCGCTTGGCCAACTACTCCCAAGTCATCAATTTGGCGACAACGGGCGCCGGCGGAATGGATACTGGCACCGCCCCTGTCAGCGGGTTTGTTGCGCTGTATGCGATTTACAAGCCCAGTACCAATACAGTCAGCATCCTTGCGACCAACGCAGCAACTCTGCAAGGTAGCGTCTACGGCGGTGCGAACATGCCGGCTGGCTACACGGCATCGGCGTTGATCGGCGTCTGGCCGACAAATGGCAGTAGCCAATTCGTGATTGGGTATCAGGTCGATCGGCAGATATTTACAATTGGTAATCAGGTTCTCAGTACTGCCACGCAACAAGCATCACTGACGTCGCTCAGCATAGCGGCTGCCGTGCCAGTAAATGCTAGAACAGTCGGTCTGATCTATTCGCTTACGTCAACTAGTTCGGGCGGCCTGGTCGGAACGCTGGCATCTACTGCGAATGGTCTGGCCCAGAGAAATATCGGGATTACCCCAATTTCTGCGCTAAATTTGGGCATACCCCCAATGCCATTGATTACGGCTCAAACAATCTTTTATTCTGCGACCGTGACTGTCGGCACAATGGCGCTGACAATCTACGTGACCGATTACACTTTTTAATCGAGACATCATGACATTCAAATGGCAGGCTGCGGTTGGTGCTGCGCGCAGTGCAAGTCGTCCGGCAAAAATTTTGTTTATCGGCGATTCCAACGTGGCCGGGCAGGGCGCCGGGACCGGCATGAACAACACCACCAACGCCAGGATCAAATCTTTTCCGGTTATTGCCGCAGCCAAGCTGAACAGCAAGGTCAGCAAGACGACAGTCGACAGTTTTTTTGGCGACCAGAACATTACGGCGGCCGGTGGCCCGTTGCCGGCATATGACCCGCGCATTGCTCTTGGTTCTGGTTGGTCCGCAGATGTCACTCCGGCGACGCTGGGCGGCCGCTGGATCACCGCTGCAGGCGTTTCAGCTGGAGATCTGGTATTTACGCCAGCCGGTGCATTTGACCGATTCACGGTGTTTTACCCTACCGCGCCTGGTGCATCGTCGTCGCTCGCGGTTAAAGTCGACGGCGCCAGTATTGGGGCGATCAATCAGTCGGCATCCAATAGCTATACCAGCACGACTTTCAGTACCACGCTGGGGACACATGCGATTGGTTTCAATAACGCCAGCGCCGGCCAGGCATTCGTTGCCGGCGTGATGTGCTGGAGCAGTGCGGATCCTGGTATTGTGATGTTACAGGCCGGATGGTGTGGGTGCGTTGCCGGCGACATGCTCAACATGTCGCTACCATGGGAACCGATGGGGGGCATGTCAGTTGTACAGCCAGATTTGACGGTGGTGTATTGCACGATCAACGACTGTAACGCAAACACTTCGCTAGCCACCTACTCGGCGAACATGGAAATGATCGTGCAGCAGGCTTCCAATACTGGCGACGTGCTGATCGTGGGCGGCTTCCCCAGCAATGGGCCCAATACCTACAATGGCACGCTCGACGCATACATGGTGGCACTGCACTCAATAGCAGCGAGTCATTCTGCAGGAATTATTGACCTGCGGGATGAGTTCGGGATTAACTGGACGATTGCTAACCAGCGCGGTTATACGGCTGATAGCAATCATCCATCGATTGGCGGTCATGCAATGATCGGCGGGATAATCGCCGACGCGGTCTACGTTCCCTGATTAGGGCGCAAGAGCCGCCGCAACTATCGGATCGAGGATTTTGAATTCGTACTCTGCCTTGATCTGGTAGCCGGCCTGGGTCGGATGTAGGCCGGCCTCATCGGAAAGCATTAATGTCCAGTTGGGTAATGTATTCAAATATGCAAATTCATCGATTACGGTGATGCCCCAGGTCGATGCCACACTCAAAGAAGCTGCGACAAAGGAAGGCATCGGGGCATTCAGTGCGTATGTGACCGGATTGGGGGTCTCGATAATGACGGTCTTCCCCGCTGCTTTGGCAATCTGGACCAGCTGATTTTGTACCTGCTCAAATGCTGCAGCCGTACTGCCAGGCTGATTGGAATCATTGATGCCATGGTTGAACAGCACAATCTGAGCCTTGGATTGCGCCATCTGCTGCGCCCATGGCAAATTTACTCCATCACCGTTCAGCAACTTGGCAGCAGTCGATCCACCGACGCCAAGATTGGAGACTTTTACTGAAGTGCCATATTTGGCCTGCAATAAAGTTTGAAGAATTGCCGGAGCAGGTTGCGCAACTCGGATATATGCGCCATTTAGCCAGGTTTGGCCGTACATTGTTGAGTCGCCATAGGCTTCGATAAGCACCGTTTTGATGATCGGCGCCGGAGCAACTGCTTGTGTTGCGCCAGAACTATCGCCACCGCCACCGCCACCGC